>ENA-UOTX01000201-UOTX01000201.1-compost-metagenome-genome-assembly--contig:-NODE-201-length-66462-cov-19.576651_pt1 | contig 66462 bp, 41 predicted proteins | sample MGYA00238143_ERZ746982 | MGnify/ENA primary metagenome ERZ746982 (study PRJEB28758, sample SAMN06268862) | compost metagenome | isolation source: single cell | place: USA: California, Emeryville, Joint... | reverse complement strand
TCTTTGTTTGTCGATATCAGCATTTTGTGTATATTAAAATTACGGTCAGAAAATAAAAAAGAAATGTTTGCTTACCTACTAACCTATTCGTAGAGACATTAAGATATCTGGGGTATTGTCTGTTTATCTGCGAGGAACCATTCCTGGGAACCTTTCCTGGATCACTTTCTTCGGCAGGTAATTAAGATGCAAATAATATGAGTTGGTCATATTGTGCTGAATTTCCGTTTTAAGCAAAACTTTTATTTGATTTTTGAATGATATTTTTATCCAAAAAAATTGGGAAAAAGAAGAGAATAATGATCAAAACAAGCCTCAAGCACCTCAGAAGACTCAACGCGATCTGTGCCTATCAGCGGCTCCGAGACGAATCAAGACAATTGACTTTTCAAGCAGCAAGACCCTTTTCAAAGACGTACAATTCGATCAATGCTCAAAAATGGATTAGTATTGACTCAAAACTCGATTTATCTCGGACAGTGAGGGTAATGACTTACAACATCCTTGCAGAATCGAATATCGTCCCAGAATTCTATCCTAACGTTCAGCACCTGCATCTCCTCTGGGAAACAAGACTCCCGTTATTGATTAAGTTAGCTTTTTTGCAGATTAATGCAGTTTATCGGTTTCTATTAGAGAAGTTGAAGCTTATTCCCCTGATATCATCTGCTTTCAAGAGTTTGAAGTACACGCCCTCGCCTTAGTAGTATTAATGACGTTTTCTCTTAGGAAAAAAACGTGTACTCGTTCATCTCACGCTTAAAAGAGCTGGGTTATGCTGTAATTCCTATTGTCAGATACTGTTCTAGCTAAGTTGAATTGAATAGTACGCGTTCAAGAAAAAAACGGGTCTTAAAATCGAAGGCTGCGCGATTTTTTGGAAAACTGACACGTAAATTTTGCTTCTAGAGGTTGTCTTCAATTGGATAGATTAAAAGCGATAAGACACCTCCCGTTGAACATGAATTTGAACCATCCTCACGCAGATCAGCGACTAAATTTTCTAGACAGAGAGAATGTTGCGCTCATCTCTGTGCTAGAGGATAAAGGGAGAGTTATTATCGTTGGAAACACTCATATTCTGTGGAATTATAAAAGGGCTGATATCAAATTAGGTGATTTGTCTTTTGAGTTGTCCAGCAGTGACTGATGATGTTTTCTTCAGGTCAGATTCTCATTGTGGTTAAAGCTTTGGCAGCCATGAAGAAATTTTACGGTAATCCCCGTGCAAATTGAACTGACATTTCATTTCAAAGAGGAAAAGGGAATACATACAAGCGTCGTGTTTTGCGGCGACTTTAATATGATACCGAACAGCTTGTTATACAAATTGCTTGACACGGGAAAAATCGATACTAAAAACGTTCAAATGGCTCAGGTATGTAGACTGAAGCAAAGCATTTTTGCTGAAATTTATGAATCTAGTTTAGCAATCAAATACACGCCATTTTTCAATCGAAAATGAACGATGAAACACATTTTTACAATACAACAAGACGATTTGAGACGACAAAGTCGAAAGGTTACCCTGAATTGGTAAGTGACTTGAAGGTTTAATCTGCTAATCGAGTGCTTTTACATTGGCAGGATACTTTTAAACTGTCTTGCCTAAAAACACTTGATGTAAAGTTGCATCAGGATCAGATGCAGCTGGACCTCCCCCAGACGATCCCGCGAAACCCGCAAGATTTTACTCTTGAGCTGACGGATAGCCTCAATTTCAAAAGCGCATATGCGGCGGTATACCGAGAGCTATATAAGCAGAACCCGAAAAACAAGGAGAGTTTGGTGACGGACAGCATTTCTAAGTTACAAGAGATGGAAGCGACTCAAAGCGATTTGGGAAAACTAACATTTGAATACAGCCTTTCGCATTTTTCGCATGAATTTAATAGCAATGTTGATTATATTTGGTAATGCATCCCAAAGAGATTATTTTGGTCATCTCTATTGAATTGGAATAGGTTCGGGCAAAAGGGATATCTAGCGCCAAAGGCGATACTGCAGAGCGTGCCGTACGAAGAGATAAAGCAACTGAAAGGTAGCTATTTAACTGTGTCTTGTGCACTAATCTGGTTAATTTAGCGTTTCCCAATAAGTTTTATCCAAGTGACCATGTTCCTCTCGTCGTTGATTTTGTCAGAAAGGATAACTAATGCTTGAGGAAATAAGACTCATAAATAATCATTCATTCGTTCTTAGCTTTTTTTCCATGATTTGTATGAAATTTTTCAAAGGAGTATGTCGATAGCTCACAAAGTCACATGATAAAATTAAACTTTGCAGGTCATATTCATAGCTTCAGTTTAACGGGGTTAGCCTTTTGCTATGCTTAAGTTACAAATAGAAATTATTTCAAAGGTAATAATGCCAACGGCTTGATATGGCAGTCAAATAACGATTTATGATCAATAAAGCTGCCTATGATCAAAACTACCAATCTTACTCTTGCTAAACACTAAGTATACATGAAAGCGTCCTCAAGAAGTTGTTGTAATTATCAAAATGTTTTGAATTTGTAAATAACACAAGGAATAAAATCTAAATATCTGAAACCCTAAAATTAACAAGTCCGCAACTAACTTATCTCATTCCAATACAAGATGGACTTGTCGCCTTCACAGCAAGACATCGTCACCACCAACATCAATGTTTCTGCATCCCTGAGCATCACCGCTGTAATCGGAACCTTGGTTCTCATCCGTTGGCTCAGATTCGAAAATAAATTTCTTATATACATCAAATTACTCCTGCTTTCAGATCTGGGATACGCTATCTGCTCTATTGCTGCTCGAAACATGGATAAAAAAGTAGCAAACGATACTCTTTGCTCTGTCATGATGGCAACCAGTTCCTTTTTTTCAATAAACTCCATCTATTGGGCTCTTTCCTTTGCCATTAACACGTATCTTGTCATAGTCAAAGACAAGGATAACGTGGATTCTTTTTTCAAGAAACATGTAATCGCTGCACTATCATTGAGTTTGGCAATAGCACTGATACCAATTACTTTCGGTGGGTATGGTGTTTCTTATATCAGCGGATGTGGCATCAATAAAGAATTGTCGCTAACGACAGGAGCATTTATTCGACTCGGTTTACATTACGTACCGATTGTCAGTGCAGCTGGTATATCTGCAATTTTGTATAGACTTTCAATTTTGAAGCTTGCTCGTGACAAGAGAAGCAGAGCGTTTGAGCAAGAGATTCGAGGGTTCGCGAGACAATTTGTGCCCTATCAACTTGTGCCGTTTGTTTGTGGATTTCCTGGTTTAGTTGGTGAGATTATACAGATTACTAAAAGCGGAGAAATTACATTTTTTTTGGTTTTGCTGTCAAATTTCGCTTTCAGATTTCAAGGATTTTTGAACTCTCTCATATATGGGCTGAGCCGTGGAGTGCGAGAATCGGTGAGATTGAGAATACGAGGTGAGGTTCCCTCAGATGGTGTGAGACTATCGATCGCTAAATTAGAAACGCTTCGGAATAATTCCGCAGATGACAGAGAGGAGATATTCCGGATTGATTCAAGGCTTTTATAGAATTATAATATAATGTGTCAATAAACTCGTTATTAGAAATATTATAAGCGAGTCATAGTAAAAAAGTGTGTGCTCCCTGCATTAAAGGAATTTACACCATTTTAATTGGTACGACATAATCTATCAAATCCAAATCCGAAGAGAGCGATCTAGAGTAAGAAAGTGGGACTTTGAAACATAAAGGAGTTACTTTCATTCAATTGCATTATAGGAAATATTAAAAGAATATTGCTATAGGTGTCAATTCCACCTAAAGGCACTATTCTCTCGAAAGGTTTGAAGATCTTGAATCCCAAAACCCATTCATCGTTCCCTCCTCCTAGGTTATTAATCAGTGTTTCGACCTTTCGGCTGAATTATCGTTTGGACAGTCTCTTTCTTTTTGAAAGTAGGGGCTTAATTGGAATCACCTACCCTAGATTTCAATTGGAATAAATATCTAAAAGTCGTTTTCGTTGAAATTGGTTCACCTTTCTAGTAATCGCACGAGTTTTATTGCTTTTGTCACAGTTGATAATTTAATCTAAGTTTACGATTGAGAAAATATGAATATAGAGGATTCTAGCCAAAGGCACACGCAAACGAAACAATCAGCAGATACACGAGGTATATTTCTTTGAGAAATACAATAATAACCTAATACAAAGGAACAAGCAATGAATACAATCTCCTAGCTCCGGTTGATTCCATATCAAAATTTGAGCAACCATCTATGGTCGACAATGCTGACAGTGAAATGCTGAATTTGCAAAGTATGAGTGGTTCGGATGAAAATAGTGACTCTGGAGGCAAATTACAACAAAAGGAACCTTCGATAAATTCTTCATCAAAAGAAATTAAGAATGATGATGAAAATTCACCTCTCGATGAAGGAGATCTTTCGCGAGAACTGGCAGTCACTTACAATGGCAACAAAGACGCGAATATTGAAATTAATGAGGAAAGCTTTCCCGAATTTCAGTCTTTTGTCACGAGTAAACCAAAGGATGAAGAAGAAAAAATCGTTCAAGCAGAGGAAAACGAAGGAAAATTAGGAGAGAAGCCTGACTCTACTACCGTTACCAAGGAAAAAACTGCTACAGAAGGAGATAGCTGCGCGGAAGGACAAGATAACCTGAAAGGATCTCAGCAAGTTCAAAAGATAGAATCTACTACTGCAACTTCAAAATCGCATATTCTAAACCCCATACCTGATGAGGAGTTTATTCCTTCATACATCATCCAAGATCCTATCTATAAACAATTAGTTCATGGAGGATCCATTATTCCAATTTATGAAAACATGCCATTATCTCCTGAAATGATGCAACTCATTAATGATGTACAGCAAAAGGAAACATATAAAATAGTTTTAGAAGCTTTTCAGAACTCTAAAGCCATCCCAGTCAATGCTTTTAACCAAGATTCGGCAGCCAGCAATCAGCAGTTCTCATCTCTGATGAATGAGCAAAAGATAGGTTATCCTACTGGCAATTTTCCCACAAATCAGCACGTAATAGATCAAGACCACCAACTTCCATCGTTGAAGCAGATAGGTGCTCTTCCTGACGAAAAATTCCTTCAAGGCACACCAGGCTTTATTCAAAAAGAGATAATACCAACCCAAATGAGACCATACTCGCAAGCAGTCGATTCCACTTATACCGGAGGCTTCCAGCAAAATACAGCCCACATGAATAGATATCATGAAGGACCTGGCAGCTATAACCGTCCAAGGGGCAGTCGCTACGGCCGTGGCGGTTATGGACCACGCGGATACAACAATCGCTTTTCTAATTATGACAGAAGAAGCAACTACTCCACGTATGCTCCAAAATACCCCAACGAGGAGGGATATGACAACTTTTATAACAGGCAGGGAGAATATTTTGACGATAGAGAGGACGAATACAAGTCAGCAAACCGTAACAGGGGAGATTTTCAAGGAAATCAGTATAAAAAATTCGATCAACCTGGGAGGAGCTTTGACGCTCAAAGAGAATCGCCCGAGAAAAACAAAATGAATGATAAAGATAATCAATTACAGTTAACTATCGATCAAAGTGTTATGACTGCAGTTCAAGAGATTTCAACTATTCACGAGAAGGAAAATCCTTATATCCCTCCCGAAATGGGAGAACTAATGAGACTTATTAAAAAGGCTCGAGAAATCTGTCAATATGGTCAAAACTGCAGGAATAGAGACCAAAAGTACCAAGCGTGTAGAAAACCACACCCGTTTATGCTCTGTCGGACTCCAATAGACTGCCTTCGTGGCCCTAGATCTAAATGCAACGGCGCGCATCTGTATTCGCTGATCAAGTTCCTTGTGGAAAACAGTAAAATTCCAATCTCTATTCATTAGGTCGACATCATATTAATAGGACAGATAGAAGTGGCTTCTTTACTGAAAAAGCAAGGAGAAATCCAAATCTGCCCTTTTGAGCTGCTCGACTACCAAGTCGTAGTTGACGCACTGTCTGAAAAACAGCTTGATTTTAAGAAAAAAGTGGAAGAACTGAAACGAAATAGATTTGACTCTGGAGGTGCAGGAAACGCTGATAATAGATTGCAAGAAGAAATCGCGGCGACTAGAATGAGGATTCAACAAATTGATATCATCAAGGATGTTTACATAAGAAGCATCAGCTCTGTGATGCTGAAGAACCTTTACAAATTCAAAGACAAATATCAAGAGATTTTCCATGATTTAATCATTGAGAAGAACTGCGCGATTAATTCCCTTCCAATCTACACCAAGAAACTTGAAATTATGAATTTTCTTGGCGCCACTAACAAAACTGACTCTTTTATGGTTCTAATCGGTGAGACAGGTTGCGGCAAAAGTACTCAGTTGCCAATTTACATCTTTCAATATTTGAGATATCGAGAACATCTCGGAAGGGCTATCATCGTTCAACCCCGAAAAATCGCTGCAATCTCCCTTGCAACGCGTGTTGCTCAAGAGCTGCGATCTGAAACTGGGAAATACGTGGGATATGTAATCGGAGAAAAGCCTGAAGAGCAAAAGATTTCACAAGACACTCGAATTATTTTCATGACGGAAACTCAATTCATTAAGACTTTACTGGAAAATCCTGGCTTGAACGGTTTTTCATATCTAGTTATCGATGAAGCGCATGAGCGGTCAATCAACTGCGACATCATCCTTGCTTATTTAAAAAAGCATTCGAGGCCAGATCTGAAAGTAATAGTAACTTCTGCAAGTATCCAATTCAAGAAATTTGGTAATTACCTCAAAACTACAAGAGAGGTCGAAGTGATAGGAAGACAATATCCTATAACCATTTGCAATTCACCAATAAACGTCTCTAACAATCAATATCTGTACGAGGTGAAAAATCTAATCACTAAATTGCTCAAGTACAAGCAGCAAGCGCTCAAAGATCCCGAAAGATTCTACAAAACGAACCCTGAGGTCGAGAGGGACATCTCTGTCTATACGGGGCATATGCTCGTGTTTCTTCCTTCAGTCGAGGACTTGGAAACGTTAAAACAGCAACTTACAGAGCTGAAAAAAAACAGTCAAAATATGCACAAATTTTTCGTGCTGAAATTTCATGCGAAAACGCAAATGACGAATGTCGAAAAAGCTTTCAGCTCTTGGCCTCCACCGAATCAAGCTACCAAAATCATCCTCGCCACCAGAGTCGCCGAGACTTCTCTGACCTTTGGCGATCTCTCAATCGTAATAGACGTTGGATACGAGCACGAAACAATCTACAATCCCGATTTTAACACATACGAAACGAAATTAGTTCCAATCTCAAAATCATGTGCAAAACAAAGGGCAGGTCGAGCGGGCCGTACGCGACCCGGAATTTGCTTCCGATTGTACTCTCAAGAGACCTTTGAAAGGTTCAACCAATCACGGACCCCGGAACTCCTTAAATTGGATCTCGAACTCACACTACTCACGGTGAATCGGTTGAACCTTGGGGATCTCCGTAAGGTTGATTTGCTTGATAAAGCGCCACTGAGTAGCATTGACTACGCGGAGAGCAATCTCATTGACTACAAGGCGATGACTAAGAAGGGAGAACTGACCTCCATTGGCATAAAGATGCAAAAATTACCAATCGAGCCTTTTTCCAGCAGGCCTTTATTCGAGGCTCTCGGACTTGATGTCTTTGATGACCTTGCAATAATCGTTTCAATGGTTAAGTTTTCAGCCAGTCTCTATGATTTTAACATTTCGAGAGGAGTTGACAGGTCTACTGCGAAGCGCCTCTGGGAGCAGTACTCCAAAGCAACGGGACCTGGAGAGGAATATGAGGGGGCTTACGGAGATCATTTCCTATACCTTTTTATTTTTAAAGAGTTTCTCAAGCTGTATCATAAAGCTCAAAAGGACGAGGAAAGTAAAGACCAGTCGAGAACAATAGAAGAAAAACAACCCAATGAAGCCGTCAAAACAGAAGATCCTGCAAAGAAATGGTGTGTTGATAACAAACTTAACTATAATACCCTGCGCCGAGCGTATGAGCTCTATAAAGAGTTAAAATCTCTATTTGAAAATGATGAAGAGCTGTTGGAATGCACAGCCCAGAAAAGAAAGGACGAAACACGTGTGAATACAATCCTTAGGAGTCTATTTCAAACGCATACGAGGAATGTGTGCGTTTGGTCAGGGGATCCTGCGCTTGGGTACGTTTTGCTTGGGAAGAATAACAATCTTGACAATATTTACATTCACGAATCCTCGCTCTTCTTTGGTAGAGAGTCAGAAACCAGTTGGGTAATGTTCTCAGATATCCAGTGTGGTATCACTCGAATAGCGCAATCGGTGACATCTGTCAACGAAACCAAGTTCAGATCTTGGTCGTCGTTAGAGTTACTCCAAGGACGCCTTAAAGAGACGAAGGATCTCCTCAAGACTCAAAGTTTCACGATGATCAAATCAAAGAACTGTGGAACCGCGGTGCTCCGAGTGTTTAATGAAAAAATGACTCAATTAAGCTCTTATTGCACAACTCAACGGATCCTATACAAGGCTGACGCAGCGCTTGGGATGTTGTATGGTTGGTTCCCCAAATCGAACGAAACAGCGAAGCCGTTCGTCCTTAACATGCTTATTCAGGCGAAAAATGAACAAGAGAAGGAGATTTATGAACTTCGCATCAAGGAGAATACCAGCGTTGCTCTGTCAAGAGGATGTAGTATTTCAGAAATAATGATTGATGACGAGACTATCTCGCTCACTGCTAGCGATATCCCTGGCGGGGTCACTGAAGAAGACATTAAAAGAGAAATTGATAGAGAATATGGTGGAGATAGTTCTCAGGTAAGGCTCGTTCTCAATAATTTCGATAAAACAGCAGGAAATTTTGCGCTGATCGTTTGCCGAAATAAAGAAATCGCTCAACAAATCCTCAAGAGTGGTCTTGTTGTCAATGATCGAGTGCTAAAAGTCGAGCCTAAGGCCTCGCAAAACTCGGAAAGCAGAAATATTTCGTGTAAAGTATTTTGGTACTCAGGCATTCCTACTGGAGAAGCAGTACTGTCCTTTTCAGATTTTAAAGAGGCGAAAAAAGCGGGCAATATATTGAGTTGCTTCAAAGTTGACGGCTGGAAACTCAAAGCCACTATTAACAATAATGACATTGAGGTCAAGGGTTTCCCTTCTCATTTCGACGAAGTGGAACTTCAAAACTGGCTTTACGAAAACTGCGAAGAGATAAAGCCCCAGAATATCACTGTTGTTCGAGAAGACTACGAGTTCTATAAACACGAGACTCTGGAACGCGATCAAATCCTCGGATTTCTTGAGAAAATGAGAGCAAGACACAACGGTTCTGAGATTTTGATGAACCCTAACAAGACACAAAAAATGAGCTGTCGAATTTCGTTTAAGAGCTACTCCTCATTGAAAAGCTTTATGGAAGAAGTTGATCGAAAACAAATTAAGATTTACACTGAAAAAGAAGAAATTTCCGCAATCTCTTTGCATGTTAAACCTCTCCTTGAGGCCGGAGAAATTCGCTTATACAAGGAAAGATACCGTGTCTTTGCTAAGGAGATTCAAGAGGCTGCTAGGAAAACTAATGAGAAGTATGAAGGGACCCTAAAGGTTGAGCTACCGAGCGCTGAATGGGAGAGTATCAAAGCTATTACGTTCTTAAAAATCAAGATTAAGCCCTGCATGCCACTCAAAGATTTGGTTTCTGTCGCTCAGAAAAGCTTAGAAGTCAAAAAAATGTTCAAAGACATGATAAAAGGGCAACAGCTCAAGCTATTGGCTGACCATGAGTTGGCCTCTTTAGTCTATAGCAGAGCATTCTCGCAGGAACTCGAAAAGATAGCCCGTGCTCATGGGGTGTTTATAAGCACTAAATCTTCAAATAAAACGATCACTGCTTTTGGAAAGAAGGAAAATGTTTCAAAATGTGAAAGAGCCTTGATTAAAAACCTCGATGAAAAAATGGAGGACATGAAGAAGCTTGAGTTCACCCCTTCCGAATGCGATTTATCCTCTTTTTTCACTCACGGAATTGGCGCTCTACAGCGCGCTTGTCCAAATGTGTTGATCAACACATCACTCAAAAAAGGCGATTTTGTAATCGAGCTAATCGGACCAGGCGACGAACTTGAAGCAGCTGAGGACGAAATTGAAAAGATGCTGGAAGACGAGGGCGAAGGGAATCCAGAGCTTCGCTGCTGTGTTTGCAATACTTCATCTGTTGTTAATCCGTATCACATGCACTGTGGCCATAGATACTGCTTTAATTGCGCCAAACATTACTTGCTTGCTCTTTGTAAAAGAAGAGAGGTTGATTGGCGCTGCTTCAAAGAAGGGTGTGAGTCCAAACTAATCGTGCGAGATATTCTTGCTGTGGCTCCCGAGGAGGATTTAGTCGATTATCTGCGGAATGGGCTGTTGAAAAATAAGTTCGAGCAGAAAGATTCAAAATATGCCGAGTGCATCTGCGGATTGATCGTGCTAAGATCGACGATTAAAGTACAAAATGATGTCATTCAATGTAGCCATCTTGTATAGGATTATGATAGAAACTTATTAGAGAGCAAGATATTTTTATTGAATATGATAGTTTGAATTTATTTATTTAGTGATGACAGAAACCTGATAACCTGGAGAGAGAGAAAAAAAAATAAATTAAAAAATAACAGTGTTAATGGGACGCTCTTAAGCTGAATTTAGTTAATCATAAAAACCAAATTCCATTAATATTTCTGTAAAGCTTTAGTAAAAATAATTCGAATCGCTTGCGTTATCATTGCAATGAAGGTTACTCGGATTTTGGAATAGATACTATTTAGATTCTATAAAATAAGATCAATGAATTCTCAGAATTTATTGCTTTTAAATATTTACGGTATCTTCTTCATCGTAGAAGTTACGAACTTACAAGTGCCATCAGATGCGATGAGAACTAAAGGGAAAACTATGCCGGCCAATAGTGGAAATCACAAAACAGGAAAAAAGGAGCAAAAAGATGAAGAGCAAAAAGCATCACTCTTTCTCAAAAGAGATTACTCACAGTATAGGAATGTAAAAGACAAATTTATACAAATATCAGTCAGAGGACAGCTTATGACTCTGGAGCAAAAATTCGATGTTCTCACCTTAGGTGATCTTTAGACTCTTATTATAATCAGACAACCAAGTGGATTAGGCAATTACTGTTAGAGATGCAGATAATTCATTGTTGGCTGTACGAGGAGTTGCGAACCCTTTTTCTCAGCAACATGAAATTGTGAAACTTCTCCGCCAGCTTAAAATCCAAAGGCTTCTAACACATCAAAACGTAAGCCTGAATCATACATACCTTTATTCTTATGTGTTAAATTTCTCTCTGGAATTGACAACAGATATTAGGGATTTAAACGTCATATGAAGAGTCACTGACGTGTAAAATTATCCCTTTTATTAAGAAAATAATAATTTCTTCCTGCGTGTTAAAATCCCAGATATGTGATTTCTGAGCTATTAGATACAGATCTATCGTCTGTAATACGATCTCCGCAAGTCCTCACCAATGAATATTGTCAATATTTTATCTATCAAATCGTCCTCGCATTGAAATACATCCACTCAGCTGGAATCGTAATTAGAACATTAGTAAATAATAGCTTCATTGAAACCTGATTCTGACGGCGACCTATAGAACCCTAGAAAAATACTTGTGAACGCTAACTGTGATTTGAAGCTCTTTGATTTTGAAGGCGCAAGGCTCTTGGCTCTGTTTGACAAAAAAATTTCGTAATGAGTACATGGAGTAAACACTATCGAGCACCTGAAACGCTTTGGGAAGGTAATTACGGCAGACCAGGTAATGGAGAGTATCAAGCGAGCTAAATCTCAAGTATTTTCATGTAAGCGGATTTGTGGTTGGTGGGTTGTATACTCGCAGAGTTACTGAGAAGAGAGCCCATGCTACCTGGAGTGTCCAGTCCATAATAATTTAGGAGTCGGAGATTCGTGCTAATATTGATTATTTGCAGCGCTGAATCAATTGGAAGTAGTGTTCCAAGTGTTTGGAATGCCTTCAAAGGAAGATATCCAAGCTACTAAGGGGCAGAAGTTTGCGAAGGAGAAGGAGATAGTGAACTTAATTTCGAACGTTCCTGAAATAGGAACGTTCGATACGCTCTTTCCAGGGGGCGGACCCTCAGGCCCTGGATCTATTGAAGAAACTAATGAAATTTAATCCTCAAAAAAGAGGGATAGCAGAAGAGACTCTAAGTCATCCCTATCTGCAAGAATTATATTTCCCTGAGAACGAGGTAAGATGTTCATTATTAGTTGTCTTTCTGGTCAGCATATAATGTTATGTTCTTCATCACTGTCAGCCAGTAGGAGCTCCCATCCTTAAAGAAGAGTTTGAATTTGAACAGTGCAAACTTTCTAAAGAGCAATTAAAAGGTAAGGAGCATTTTATCACTGACAGCACTAAGAGAATTATTTCGGCATTAGACAAGGTGTATGAAGAGATAGTGCTCTATCACTTTCAGGACTTTCGAAAAGAATATAAAAAGCGGCTGCAAAATGGAGAAAGCGTCTATAAGGAAATTTTGAGGTCCAAGTGTACGCCGAAGGCGAGCAATTTCACCTCTCAATTAACACGTAACAAATTTATGGTACCTTTTCAGATGCTTGAGGGAAAGATTATGGTACTTTTATCTTTTGAGTACTATTTCTAACGATGAATAACTGTTATTCTTTACAATGCATATAATTGTTTTCCCTGTCTTATAGGTTCCAAAATTTAAAATGCAAATTGTTAGATTCACAGAATCAAAACCACTTAAAGCTTGGAAGCATTCTCATAAAAATAGATTCTATTTGGGAAAAAACCTTCAACATTATAGAATTGGTGAATTTTTGCATTCTCAACGTATATTGTCTGCCTAATGTAATTTATTTTTGTCTAATTCTGAATTAATCCTATGTTGAAGGTTCTTTCTAAATTTTATGAGAAAAGTCGAAACAGCTCAAGCAGCTCATCATTTAACACTGCCTTAATGATTTACCTTGTTCCTCGTTCAGAATGAAGAAGCTGTGATTAATTATGGTTGTAATTCAATTGATATATGAAAAAAGAAGAAAGATCTGAGGGATGAATTACAATTCGCATCTTAAGTCTATGAATTCTTTAATAAACCTTTTATTGTGTAGTGCGAATAAAAATACTGTAAGACCAAGTTGAGTTGTAGGCCATCTCTGTATTCAAATATCTTCGATTTTTTATTGATGAAGCTCTGAGCTTAATGTATAAATTAACTGACAACCACAATTTCCCAACGAAAGCCATTTTATTGCTCTCTTTTCAATGAAATACAATCATCTGACGTCAAAACCTGGCAAACCCTCTTTTTTCACCAATATAGGAAAACCTCGCGCAGACTATTAACTTCCAAATTCTGTGAATAAATTGATTTTAAACTAAACTTATTATTGTAACATCACCGCAGTTCAATAAATACACGATCACAGGAAGAAATTAAATGAATCGCCGAACTAAGGTCGCTCCATTGGACCAAGATTTACAAATTTCAACAGCAACAAAAGACTCAGCTAGCGCTTTGGTAGAAGGGTCTCAAACCCTCGAAGACAATAGAGGCTCCACGTTTTTACAGAATATGATTCCATCTCCAAGAATTGATGCCCTATTGCCAAAGGATTCAGACCAAATCGACACAGCCAACGGCTCTTTCGAAAAGCCCGCAGCACAGCGAACAGCCGAATTCAGAAAATCGTTTGCTAATTCCAGAGCATCAATTCGACAACAACGGCCAGATTCAATTAGAGTAGAAAAAAGCATGATTTCTGAAGTAACAGAATCAAACGGCGAACTTGCTTCTCAGACACTTGTAACCTCTTCCCCGCTTCTTAAGTTCTCCCGTCGACCACTCTTGCGCACAGGAACGCTTGCTCAAGAACTGGATCAATTTAAATGGTCAAGACGATTCCGCGATATTCTCGAAAGAGCGTCCAAGACGCACGACGAGTTTAGAGGGCTCAAAAGCTTCTTTTCGAGGAAAAGGCTCTATGAAGCGCTCCATAGCAAAAAACTTCCGCTTGAGCAAAATCAAATTCTCATGATTAAGGATCTATCCTACCCATCAAATGCCGTTCAGACCGGGAAAACCTTGGAAAGGTCCAGTACAATGAAACGAAGGATGATTGTTAAGGAATATAGAAACTCAGTTAGCATAAGACCGCAACACAGAAACTCTGTGGTGGCGAGAGCAAAGTTAATCTCGTATTTAAAACTCGCAAGGGAAGGAAAACTAAAGAAAAATCGTTGTTTTCAATGGTATTATTTTGTGAAAGAATGGGTTGTGTTGGTTTGCGGCGTGATCTTAGAGCCGCTCAACCCAGATGGAAAATTTAAAATGGTTTGGGATTTTCTCGCGCTTTTGCTCATTTGCTTTGAGATGGTTATGGTTCCCCTTGCTATCGCTTTCCCTGAGGCTGAAACAGCCCCAATGAACCGGTTTCAAGCATTCGTTGATCTTTTTTTCATCATTGACGTGATAATTGCATTTCAGACGGGGTACTACTCAAAAGGTGTTCTTATCCTGAAGAGAAAAGATATTATTAAAAAATATCTGAGCAGGTGGTTTTGGGTTGATTTACCCGCCTCGTTGCCTTACACCTGGATACTGCCGGACTCAGATCAAGTTTTCACTCCGACAAGATTTATTCGCATGTTTAAACTACTACGACTGTTGCGAGTGTTAAAGCTCAGCAGAATTTTCGGCAAAATCGAAGGCTATCTGGACCTCTCGCTCGTGTTAAACAGTATTTTGAGCTTACTGAAGCTGTCAGGCATGATTTTGGTCATTGCGCATTGGGTCGCTTGTATCTGGCGTTTACTTGGCATTATAGAGACAGAATACCCCGATACCTGGATCACTCGGGCTGGGTTACAAGACGAACGATGGACCATTCAATATATATCCTCGATCTATTGGGCCGTAACAACAATGATTACTGTAGGTTATGGTGACATCACGCCCATAACGCCGAATGAGAAGATCCTAACTACGTTTGTTATGATCATCGCTAGTGGTGTGTTCGCTTTCACGATGAATAGTATAAACAACTTACTGCAGCAGATGAACCAAGGAAAGGAGTACTACGAAGATATCATGATCTCGCTGAACTCGTACATGAAACATAAGCATATTTCCAAAGACCTGAAAGTGAAAGTGAAGAACTTCTTGGCCTATAATCTCAAGTATTACAACGCGATTCGAAATAAAGAGAAAATCATCATGGATTTGCTCTCCGATCAGCTTAGAAATGAAATGATGATTGAGATTAATGGACGAGTCCTAAGGGCATCTCGAACGTTTTCGGACTTGTTCTCGTCAAGAACCATCATGAGTCTCACTATGGACATGGGGCAGACGATTTGCAGTCACGACGAGATCATTTTCAGAGAGGACACTGAGGATGACGGCGCCATTTACTTCATTGATAAAGGAAGCGTCCAGCTCTATAACTATCATTCAGACTCATACTACGCCACCTTAAGCACGCAAGGGCAAATTTTTGGAGAGATAAGGTTCTTCACGGGGCAGAAAAGGACAGCGAGCGCACGCTCTGCGGATTTCTCGGGGCTGTTTTATATTAAACGAGAGGATTTTCTCAGGGTACTTGACGATTATCCTAAGGACAAGCAGAAATTTTGCATGATGAAAGATCAAATGGTCCTACTCAGTAACTATTCAGCGCTGAAAATCGAGTGTTTCTCCTGCAAAAGCACAAAGCACGTAGTTGCCAATTGTCCTGACCTCCACTACGGAATCCAAAAGCAAAAGATAATCGAGCGGTATAACACCGACATGAGGATTTTCATGCGCACGTTTGAAAGAAGAAGCGTGAATAAGGAGCTCAATTCGTTCTCGAGAGTAAGAAAGATCGTCCTCAAGTTCCAATTGGCCCGTAAGGATCTCCTAGATAAAGAGTTTAACGAAGAGCCTGGGTCTGGGTCTAAGGAGAGTGCAAGTGAATATCATAATGAATCGACCCCGGTGAATCGGGCTTCGACTATAAAAAATCACTATTTTTCGGATTTTGCAGAGCAAATCTCGATTTTAAATAAAACTAAGTCACGGCAAGAGCAAGAATATCTCATTCTCGAGCAGAATGTCATCGATCGGACAAATGAGCAGGAGAATGCGAATGCGAAGGAATACGATGATAATCCGACATTTGACAGAATTAAGGATTTCGAAATTTATTTCCCTCATAATAATTTCTCAACGATCCTCAGGCTCGATAAAAAAAACCGAGGAGAAATCGTTCGAATCTCTTCGGGATATCAACGGATGAGAGCAAGGGAGCTCGGGTACGGAGAAGAAGATACCGGTAGGAAAAAAACTTTTATTGGAAGGCTTCGAGCTCGAATTTCCTCGATGATTTCAGGCGGTGAAACCTCAAAGAGCGAGCAAGACCTTAAGGCCGAGGCGTCTTATTTGAGAACGAGGAGGATTACAGTTGATCAAAAGAGGAGCTCAAAGACAGACTTGGACGAAGAACCGATACCATTTAAATCGGTGCGTCCTACAATAGATAAAGGCAGGGCCTCGAAGCCTTTTAGTGATGGTGAGGCTCATAGTCGAGCTGAATCGCTGAGCAGATTTGCAACACCTGAAAGATTGAGCCGAGGCTCTCGTAAGAAGCACAGCACAAAGGTCATAAATTTGAAAAAGCAGGATACTGTACCTGAGGAGATGATGGAAACTGAAAAGCCACCTGCAGAAAACAGTGATCACGGTGAGCCGGAGTTCGAGGGTAGTAGCCCGTTCTTTAAGCACAGTGGAGCTCCATCGACTGGAACCAATGAGGAGCATATGAATATGCTTAAACTGTTTAAGGGGGATCTGTCAGATAGATCAGATAGGAAAGACACTTCCAAGGATGTCTCTAAAGACGTTTCTAAGGATGAAAAGGATGTGTCTCAAGGTGATGCAGGTGAAGGTGAAACATTGAAGCCTCCTGTAGGGCCCTGGACGCTGTCCCGACTGAGTAATGTTTCTAGAAAACACACACCGGTTTTCGTAAAGGATGAGAGCGACAGATCGATTGAAGTCCAGAGAGGCAATGAAATTAAAGAGAATGATAACGAGCTGAGTCCGGAGTATGCGTTGGATTATCTGATTACGAGGTTTGGAATGGAAACGATAGGGCAGCTAATGAGGCAAAAAACTCAATCTATGACGAATGTTGAGGAGCTATAAAGTTGAATCTTCAGAAAATGAGTGAGCGATAAAGGGTTAGTTAGTTTCGATTAAGTTTCAAATAAGAGAAAAACTGTAGCTTTGTTTTTTTTTCTTCTTCTGAATGAATGTACTATTTAATTTTTTGAGAATGAGTGATAGCAGTAAATAGAATGCATTTTTTTGGAATGATTTAGTATTGATTGCAAAATGAGCCTATCACAGCAGATTTACAAAGGAAATTCGTATTTTGCTCAGTTAATATAATCAGAACTCTTCGCCTTCCTTTTTAGAGAAGCATGACAATTTACACTTAGCTACATCAACAAGCTACTCATCAACAGTTCCCTTAGGCATTAGGCAGACATAGTAAATTACTTTTTAATGAGACAAGCTCGGTTGTTTTTTGATAAATTAATTACTATTGAATACTGTATTACTCAATTTCAATATATTAACTTTTTTAGTCCTTAAGGATTTGGAGTTGATTATTCGCTTATCATTAGCTTGCAAATAAAAGTATAATCAGTGTTCTTTCAGTATCTATTGATTCATTTTTATTACTGAACTGCTAGAGCATTAGATTCTATAATACAACCTTTTATACTGTATAATTAAGAGTTTTTAATTCTCTTTTATTTCACTTTATCATACACAAAACTACGAATAATTCAAAATTTGTCAAAACCGCAATTTTACCGTTCCCATATCAAAATCTAGATGCCAACATAATTGAGAAATTTTTACCAGAGTTTTCAGAAAGTAATACCGTTACTTGCTTATGAATGAGTAATTTAGATTATTTTCAAGAAGCATGTTTTCTCTAATTACCAAAATATCATACACGTTATATTTTGTTTCCAAAATTATTTGAAATATTATTAAAAATATTTAAATCGCATCCAAAAGGAAGTTGAGACAATCAAATGAAGAAATAGTATCAGAGTCAAACACTCGGATTTTGAATGGCTCGCCTGAATGGCAGTAGATTGTTACTTTTCTGAAAGGACGGAAAAGATTGGATCTCTGTTACAGGATGATGGTGGTGGTGATGATGACTACTTCCACTCCAGGAATCATCAATACTCAGTCCTTAGTTCACCATCTTCAGAATCAAAAGCAAATTCTAATGATTTAGTCTGAAAATTTCAAGATAGACTTCCTCGCACTCTAATATTCGACGTTTTAGTTATTTAAATTCATTTTTATAATTAAAACACGAAAGTTATTCTCAATTCAAATGATTCATTTCTCTATGACTCTGGAAGTGTAATAAATGCAATCCTTTCATTGTAAACCTCTTTGACCGACTTTGCTTGAATTATTTGCTTGAATCACTCTTCGATGAAAGTAATATTCAATAGAAATCTATGAAACCTTTTTTATTCACATCTTGATGTCAATTTAACTCATTAGCAGAAGGTTTAATGTCGAAATCATTACTACAAATACTATTTAATTGAGACAATCGCTTAACCTGCGTTGTTGAATGAGCTGATCTTTGAGTAATTTTATTTAGAGAACAATTAGTCAAGCTCATGCAACCGATCAAAAAATCTCCCGAAAAAAAAGAAAATGACAAAGCCGTCGAAAACTGCAATATCTTAGTTTACATCAGAGTCCGCCCCACCTTACCAAAAGAATACGAAAAGGAAATCGCCGTCAAAGTCACCGAAGACGTTAGAAATCAATGATTTATCCAAGACTAATTTTCCCATTCTCTTCATAGGAAAGAGGCATCACAGTCAACACACGAGCAAACGTTATCCAAGCCCAGTTCGACAGGGCTTTTGGTCCGGACTCCACCCAGCAGCAAGTCTTCGAGGCCGTCGAGCATTTTGTTCCTGCTGTGCTTCGTGGATTCCACAGCACTGTATTTGCTTACGGGCAAACGGGTTCAGGTAACTTTCATTGAATAGCGTGCACGAAAGCATTGTAATAGGCAAGACACACACTATTTTTGGCTCTGATTGGGAGAACCTCATCGGGCAGCAGCGAAGAGGAACGCAACAGACGTTTATTCATGACATCGAGAATGACCAGCAATACGTTGGCGTGATTCCTCGCATGATATATCAAATTTTTAAGCAGTTCAACTCTAAAGAGCATGCGCCGAAGCGACTGGCGGTTTATTGCTCTTTTTTGCAAATATACAATGAAAAAATTTACGATCTTCTGCAGGCAAATGCGCTCATCCCTTGCAAATATTCAATGAACTTTCTTTAGGATCGTATTGGAACTAACTCCCTCGCAATTCGTGAAAATAAATTTGATGGAATTTATGTGGAAGGGTTGGTGGAATTTTCCGTTTTTACTTTCGAGGAGTGCCTTACGCTGATGAAACGTGGCGAAAAAAACAGATTCACTAGACAAACGACTCAGAATGTAAAGAGCAGCAGGTCTCATACGATATTCCAGCTGCTAGTTGAATCTACAATTGCTGATACGCATGGGAAACTACAGGTATGTGCTATGAGAATGAAATAATTTTGACTATGGCTGGTATTATAGAAAGCGAAATTGAATATCTGTGACCTTGCAGGATCAGAAAAGCTTAAAAAGGAGGAAGATATTGGTACGGACCACTTGAAAGAGCTGAAGGGAATTAATTTGTCTCTCACGACCCTTGGTATTTGACTTGAGGAAGCGGCCATTTAATGAATATTTTGGTGGTATCTAGGAAAGGTCATTCAGAGTTTGTCCTCAAAGACCAATCTCCCAGTCCCTTACAGAGAATCAAAACTAACGAGGCTATTGCAGGATAGTCTTGGTGGAAACACTCAAACTTGTTTAATAGCAACACTTACACCAACAGCGTAATTAATTCAGTGTTTCAGCAAGAATTTATATATGAAAATGTAGTGAGTGCACGGATGAAACTATGAATACGATAAAATTTGCAGAAAGAGCAAGACTGGTAAGCAATTTATACGGTCGACTCATGATTGATAATGAAATGTATTTTTCACAGATCGTGACGAAAGTGTCTCAGAACCAGATCAGTGCAACTGATGACCAACTAGTGCAGAAGCTGAAAAAAGAGGTAATTTTACTCAAAAAGCTAAACAGGAAGATAACGTGGATATCATCTCCTTATTAGATAGAGTATCTTCGCGAAATTTTGAACATTAAGAGACAAGGGATATCTCATATTGGCGAGGTGCATCATAAGCTTTTGATTCTTAAGGAAGAAAACCAAAGGCTAAGGGAAAATCATATTTCAATCCAAGAGGTCGAAAAACTGCTTGAAGAGAATAAATTAATGAAGTTTGAGCTCCAAAGGCTTCGGAATGAATCAAGTCCTGAGATTATGTCTCCTGAGTCGAGGAAAGATGCGTCAGGTTACAAATCTCTTGATTTATCAACACAATATTCTCCAATGTAATCTACAATTTGTTTTTCTCCCAACTTAGCGCTATCTCTCAGTAAAGCGAAAGAATCACTGCTACATGACCTGAAGAAGCAAGATGGGGTCCTTCCAGCCATCGCTGACTTATCTTTAAAAACCGTCGATCCAACCTCAGTTGCCTCTATAGTAATCCATTATATTTAGATTGAATTAGTTTAATCGCATTATGACATGCTAAAGGAGGTAAAATCAACAAAATCTGAGTTCGAAAGGCTCAATGATCTCATCCAATCCCGCAATTCATTTCGAAGTGTGAGCAAAAGAAATTCAGACAAATTAGCCCGCCGTTCCTATGGCTCCGTGAACAAATCTTCGACCGTAGAAACAGAAGCCAGATATGATCCTCATGAATTCAAACTTCCAAGCATCAAAAAGACCGAAATGAACGTTCGTATTCGAGGTAAACCCACCATAGCCGATCAGCACATTTACAAATATATAATCAAGGCAGGACGCAAATAATACAAACGACTGGAATTTTAGAGCGCACAACCGGAGAACAGAAGAGACTCGAAGACAAGCAGAAGGAGAAAGCCCGGGCTATAGACAGATTAAGAGATCTGCAGAGAATCCAGGATCACAATAAATTAAAACTTGAGCAAGAATTAAACGAACTCAACTTCGAAAGAGGAAAAAGCACAGATAAGGTCCCATCGAGCGTACGGGGTAATTTTTTGCGTCATAGTACGGAGAACGCCAAGTTTAATCCCTATTCGGTAAGCTCTTTGATCTGCTTTCTCTTTCTCACTTTGCTTTACTTATAGTTGAGATCAGAAATAGAGGGTAGATATTCAGAGAGAAAAAGGGAGGAATTCATCAGTAAACAAATGAAAAAAATCGATGAGTATAAGTCCAAGATCAAGAGGATTGAAGAAAATTATTTGGGTTAATTTTCTTGAGGTTGAAACGATGTTCAATAGTAATATGTAATAATAATTGAATCGTCTTAGTTTAGTTGGAAACTTTCGTTTTTGGATATGCTTACTTTTGTCTGGCTTTGAGTCAGTTTTTTCCCTTGTAAGTTTTTACTGATGAGTGAACTCTAATCAAATTCTTTATCAAATAAACAATTTTATTTCCCTCGGAAAAATGTTCTTTCTCTTCTGTTTGTAAAACATTGATATTCTTTATATTAAGCATATATAGAGGAAATAGCGCTTAAGATTTGCTCAGAAGACAATTCATTTAATTTTCGCTTTAAAATTTACGTTTCATTCAAAGCCGTTGTCAACAAACACCAAATAGAACATTCAAAGACTCCGGAAAAGACTGAGGCAAAAGATGCAATTTCCTTTTGATATGAAAGAGTATATTTCAAATAGACTTACCGCCCTTAAAAATAAATCATGTATTTTAATCTCCTCTTGCCTCCAAAGCGTTTGGGAAGGGGAGTGCCTTATTTCGAAAGATTCAAAGACTTTGCTATTTGAGTTTTCGCGCTAGAGAATGCCTATTCGTGGAGGTTAGACCTTGTTATCCTTATATATGTGGATTACCGAAGCAAATGAACTGTCGCTTTGGGCAACGTTGATGAATTCAGTGTCCTTCATGGTAACTCTAGCGATGACAGTGACTGAATCAAGCGTCATTATAATTCCTTCATCAACGAGCTCGTCAATTATGAGCATAATGTTATCAAAATTATCCATTATCGCCTTCTTGTTTGTCTGATTCCTATGATCCAATATCGGATTAGTTGCTACATCCTCACTCATCCAACAATTACTTTGTGAAATAGTTCATTGCTTCATAGAAAGTCGAAAGAAGCTGAGTAAGCACCTGATTTTTACATAATAATCATCAGATAAATCTATACACATAACTCATGGTTTACCAGTTCGTTTTCATCAGTATCACCCAGCACAAAGAACAATATGTCGCCTAGGTTCTTAAAAACAACGTTGAATTGCGCATAAGTGAAGATTTCGTCTAATATCACGTGTAAAGATCCGAAATAGAAATCAATTACTTTCTGAGGCGCTAATTGTTTTTGAGGAAGTGAGTTTTCTGCTTTTTTCGACGAGGGCTTTTTCAAAATCTTTCTGGACTTCGAAATCGGAAAGGTTGCCTTGTGGCACGTCAAGGGTGGACTTTGGACAGATCTTCAGATAGTATTTCGAATAAACTCTGCTGCCATCGCTTTTGAGGACCAATAGAGCAAGAACCTTGCAGAAACTGGAGTCAAACTGAGGAAATAGAGTCAGCGTATTGAGACAAGATTGAGAGGTTACAAGTGTGTCTGCCATGATTTAGAGTGGTATGGATTGGAACTGAAGGTTAAATAAACACGTAAGACTATATCCAAATTAATTATATTCCTTTTGGATTGGATATATAGATGTTTTAATGTGATTTACACTATCACTCCCTTTGAAAAAAGTACATGGGAAAACTTTATGTTGAGAGGTCTTTGACACGAACAAAATGTGCTTTTGACTTTTCTAATGAGCTTCTGCCGCCATTTCACGAAGGTAATATTGCTGCAACCTGAACCGAAATTCAATATATTGCACTCGTTCGTTCAATGAATATTAACACATACATTTTCTCAGACTACCACCATGCAGAAACATGTCATCATTGCATGGAATAAATGTGAAATCACCTAACACAACAAAAAATACATCAGAAATAAACATTTCGGTTATCCAACCACACAATCTAATTCGTCATACTTTTTATCGGAAATTATTCCGGTTTGCTTGGCTAAGAATCATGCTATTGAAATTACATTGCTCCAATGGAGAAAAGCCAAGTGGATCTGGTTTTTTTATCATCTGTTGTGTACTGTTCTCTTTGGCTGATTTATCAAAGGCGCTTCTATCGCTGTTCTTCGGAGTAGCGAAGTTGCTCAGTCCCAATTTTCTCACAGCAAAATTCCTCAAATACGATGGACTTTTGTTCGATTCGATCATCTGTAAAGGATCTTGACTGAAGCTGTTTGTTTGATCATGAAGCTGACGATGACTGGACCTAGAATCCAAATGAAGCTGGAACTGTGGCTTTTGCAAGATTGAGCTCAAATCGACTTCTTTAGTGTAAATGAAGGGTTTAAATGTGCATCCTTCAAGCTCGCTGCGCTCTTTACTCTCGATCATCGCGTCGATTTTCGCGTTTCTGCTGCTGAGCCAAGCCTCATTTCTTTTTGTAAATAATTCCAGCTCCTCAGGCTTGAGTTTTCTTGTTGGCTTCGTGCTTTGGACGCTTGCTTGCTCTAAGCAAGAAGTCGAATGTTGAGCGTTATTTATAGAATCGTCTCTGTCGAGGATAATCAATTGATCATCTTTGCCTCTAGCGAAGATTTTGTTCTGTCGCAGTTTGAGCGAGTTGAGGAATGAGGCCGGAGAAGCTTTCGTTAGACCCTGGTCAACGGAATGTGTGCGAGACTCGAGTGATTTGGTATCAAGCAGAGAGTTCGATTCGGTTACTTTGGTGTCTTTAAGGCCAAGAGTTAACCGCTGAGTAAAATAGAGATTTTTCATATCTAAGGAGGACTCGGTTCGAACCTCTTCGGCAGTGTGATTTCTAGTTTCTGAAAAGAAGTTCGTTTGAGCCTGCTGTCGCCCTCGTGCATTGTTATTGATCTCTGCCAAAGGCATTTCTTTTTCTTTTGTCTGAGGCTTAACGGCATGGAATTTATATTTATTCTCCTTTGCAGGTTCGCTTTTGTTTTCGCTGGGTTTAGCTTTCGATTGCACCGTTTTTGGTTTGAGTTGTTTCTGAGATGCAGTAGACGTTTTTTTGGGAAGCTGCGCGTGTGTGTCTTTTTTAGCGCGGTTATTTAAAGTTGGCTTGTTGTCGTCGAGTTCAGAAATTTCGTGGATCTGTTTTTCCTTCTTTTTCTTCTCTACTTTCGCCGCATTCTGGTATGAGTTCATAATTTTCAAATAGTTAGAAACTGGCTTCTTTGATGCCTCCGCTTGGGCGATTGGCTCTTCTGATGAAGTGTGTGATGCTTTTATCTTCTCGGCTTGGTCTTTAAATGAATCTTTGTTTGGGTGAACAGTTTTTTTCTCCTCAAGTGCTTGACCTCCATTTTTCTGTTTCTTCGCTTTGGAAGTAACATTCTGCTTTTTCGATGGCAACTGGTGTTGACTCTTTTTGTTTCCGTAGCCTTGATTGCTCAATTTGCTCAACTCTTCATATTGCTCTCTCAAGCAAGAGAGAATGCTATCTCCCTGAACCAAGTCATTCGAGGATTTTTGATTATTTTTCGATTGGTTTTCCGCAGCTGATTTTTCACAAAAGTCGGAGAGGATGTCGCTCTGCATGAGTTTTTCTTCAATAATCTTCCTTGCGATGACTTGAGCTTCCGTTCCTCGCTGAGGTTTGAGAGTCTTTCCACTCCCAGTTCTCTGGGAAAATTGAGGGCCTAGAATGAGAGAAGAGCCTTTGCTTTCAAGCAGAAACTGCTCTCGCTCGTGATCTTCAACAGGCTCAAACGTTGATATTTTAGGCCTTTCAAACTCCTCACAACTCATGAATTCAGATTTTGCTATGCGACTGTTCGCTGACATAGACTTTGCTAGCCTAAACAAACGATTGTTAATCGCAATGAACGAAAACCTTCAAAATACCTCTGATGGAACGAGCCGTGGATTTTCTCATTCATTATCCTCGCTGACTTTTTGTCAATTTTCGGGGCCGCTTGTTTGAGAGTTTGGAATTGCTGGTTTCGTATTTCATTGATTTTTCGCTCAATTCGAGCGCCTTGGGACAGCAGTCGAATCTCTACAGGTTCTTGGGAACGTGAACCTTTTTGCTGAAGTATTCTTTTGCTGCCTTCACAAGTGAGCACTTTCTTTTGCAGGCTCTCGAATTCTTGAATTTCTTGCAGCTCCTTTTTAATTTTAACCGTGATAAGCCTCTTTTGTAGCAAATAAAATACCTTTTCTTCCTTCATTTTGTTTTGTCGCGATAGCCTTTTATTATTCCATTCAAAGAGGGAATCCAGCTGACGATTCATTCTGCGCGATTGCTCATTAATCTAACAATCGAAGGTGTTGAAGGTATAGATGTTTAGAGCGATTTACCTCTGGTTGGTAAGTGCACTGACTCAAGTCCTCGGCAATCTTTTCACTCTGTTTCGATTTTTGATGCATCTGTAGAACAAAAATTAGCATGATCAAAGTCAATCATTAATCATTGCTCACCTCTTTTTCATGTTGAAACTGCAAGCATCTTTGATAGACATCCCCTTGATTCTTATACTTCTTACTATTCATCAGGATCGCATGAGAGTTCTTTGATATCTCCGGTTTGCCTTTCAGCTCGGCCTCAATTGATTTTTCTTTCTCTTCCCTCAGTCTATTCAGCCTTGCCTAATATAGAAACCATTATGTTTCATTCAAAAATTTTGCTTTTGTTTACCTCTCTTGCAAGCTCTTGCAGATATAATCTGTCTTCAATACTGAGCTTATCTTTTGAGGTGATTTGATTTCTTGTCATCGGCTCTCTCTGATTACCCTGGCCGGCAGACCCAGCATCTCGGCCTCTGTTTAACGCTCCAGCTTCGAATTTGACACTTTCTGAAGTTTTAGAGTTAGTGAGGGGTTTTCGAGTTTCCGATTTTTCGTTTAATGACTTATTGCGACAGTGATAATAAGGTTGGTGATTTCTTGTTGTAGTTCCTTGACTGGTCTCTTGATTAGTCTCTGGATTAGTTCTTTGACTTATTCCTTGAACCATTGAGATTTTAGATTCGTCGTCCAGAAACTCATGCGTTTGCTTTTCGCTCTTATCGATGGTAAACGTCGACGGAGGAATGCGAGTGCAATCGCTGATGACACTGCAATCTTGTCCAAATCGGCCATGGGCAGACTTACTTACCCAAAGGTCTCGCTCGATGCTCTCATCGAATTGAGTTTGAAGTGAATGTTCGACTTTATCTCTCGCAGTATTCGCGAGCTTCAACATTCGTTCACTCCAGTATTCCGTTGCTTCATCATCATTATCGTCTTCTTGAGGGAATTGATGTAATTTCCTCTGTCGCTGTTCCACAAGCAATTTATTTATCAGCTCGATTTGCTGGCTGCTGGTTTGAAGCAAGGTTTTCACCTCTACATTGTTTTCGTTATCCGACTCCAATTCCTCTTGATTTTCGCTATCATTGAATTGTTCTACATTGTGAACATTGTCGTCTCCATGTGACTTCGAACTCGCAGGTGACTCGGTCTGATAAATCTTATAGTTTTTGTAATTCTCTTTGAGGAGTAAGTTCTCTCTGGTCCTTGGGCTGTTATATTTATCAATCGATGTGGATTTTTCTCCAAGAAGGGTGTCATTGCCATCATATGCTTTTTTATTTTGCAGTGCGTTTTGAAGTTTGATCCTGTAAACCTCGAACCTGTCTTCGACGGAGGTTTCGTCTATTAATTCTGGTTCGTTCCCTTTAGCTTGGCCTAATGAACTTGTTTGCATACGATGACGTGAAAAGTAAATTTACTGTAGATGGGCAAATTACACTCATCGACAAATTCATCGACTAGTTTTGTAAATTTCTCTTGTTGCTGCATCATGGGTTTTGAATGGTGGTATTCAATGCTGTTGTTATTATGAATGAAGGAAAAAGGAGAGCGAAACTATTTTGAAAAGTATTAATTGCTAATCTTAACGTCGGTGAGATTTTTAATTTTGAATTTGATTTGAAAAAAAAGATTCGCTTTTCTGTCTGTTACAATAAAAGATATGATTTAAATTGATAAATTCAAATGGAATAAAGGAAGCTTAGAGAGAGAGAGGAAGACCAGGAAGAGTAAAACAATATGAAGTATTCATATTGACGTTATAGAGAGCTAAATAAACAGGATGTTTATGTTGATTAGATACGTTTTTTTTTTTATTTATTGAAACTATTAGACATTCATTCGCTCAACTAACGCGATATTTCAGGTATGAGTATTCAATTCAGAGGTTCTGTTAGCTCATCCACAGTTAACAGCTGAGGTCTTATTGGTTGAGCTTACTTAATTTCTGATACTTCTCAACTACAACGCAACGAAAACAAATTCTCAGTTTTCAATTGTTAGCAATTATCATATTAAATGTCACGATCAAAGCACCATAGTACTTCTCTAGGATAGGATTGGATCCGACGAGCAGTTGTTACACTTAAAATAAAATAATAGAGGTCTTGCTTGTGATGTTTATTGTTGAAAAATAACTTTTTTTATCATGTATAATATTTAAATAAATAAAGATTGCAACAAAACGTCTCGCTGCAATATTAAAAATGAAAATGAAATTGAATAAGTAAGTACCCGCTGAATCGATAATAAAAGGCTCTGATTGAGCAGAAAAAAGATATTCTTTAATCATAAATAATTTATACTCACTAGCTCAAATATAATAACCACACAGATCCTCGAACTTCTGTGCTCATCCATCAAAGTTTATCCGTATGTAATTTCGAAATCTTTAATTCTTCAATGTTTGAATATGCGAGGTTTTTGTCCCGGTTTATGACTGAATTTATGAATGGTTTCTTGAGTAAATTCCCTGACTTTTTTAGATAGCTTTGCGAATCTCATCTCTAATTGAGAAGCCTTTGAGTGTAAATTCTGAGTCATTTGTTCCAGAGTGAAGTACTCTGTGTTAAGAATCAACTCCTCTTCACTTGTGCCTTCTACAGGCACTTCGAAACTCGAGTTCAGATTCTCATCATCATTATCAGATTCAGGCTCAGCCTCATCAACACCAACGTCTTCATCTTCATCTTCATCAAGCGCAGTAGGACGAGGATGATGAACGGGATGCTGATAAACAGTGTGTCTCTCTCGAATGTTATACACGGGTTTCCTATCAACTGGTCCTAAAGGCGGTTTCCCATTCGCTGGATGTAAAGGTGGTTTCCCAGTATTATTGCCCTCTGTGGACGAACCTTTATCTAGCTGCAAGCTACGCATAGCAGCTCTTCTACCAATTATAGCCCTAACACCAGGTACAACGGCATTATTTGAAACATTTATTTCCTTTGTTGGATGATCTTCAACTCTGGGTGTCTCGGAACTTTGCTTCAGATTTAGCACAGGCGCACACCTTTTCGCAAGGTTGGGTGGAACAGTTGAAGCGAGTACATTCTTTCGTACGATTAGTGCTTCTTTTTCGTCCTGTTGCTCCTTACATCCTTCTTTTTCTCGCCCAAACGAGTTAATTTCTAATTCTTTTGGCTCCTTTGGCACCTTTTCTGACTCAAATTCGTTATCTAGTCTGCCATGCTTGATTCCTTCATAGTTTTTATTTATTGGTACCAATTCTATCAATTTTCTATCTGTTGACACATCGTCCAATTCTTTGGAGTCTTTGTGTTCTTTAGGCTCTTCGTTTTTTTCTTCACTCTTTACAGGTGACAGTTCAATAATGCTGCTATCTCTTTTCCTATCCAATAAAGGAGATGAAAGCAGTTTCTCGATACTTGGTACAATTTCTGAAGGCTGTTCAAAGAAGTTATCAATAGGATAATTGAAAACCATGCAGTCAATGATATCATCCAAACTACCCCCTCTGTTGAACTCAGCAACAAAATTCTCTGTGACGGAGTTCCGTCCAATATATTCTGCGATTGAGTTCATCAGCTGGTTCTTTTCTTTCCCCGGCCCTGCTTGCCCTAACTGGTCGATTATCGAACTTGGCAGAAGATCCATGGATAAATAGACTTCACCGACCATCTCACCTGGGTTTATCAGCGCATTTGCGCTCTGAATCGCATGTAACGCGAGCGAAGTCCCCGCTGCCACTTCAAAGAAACTCTGACAACACTGTGGCATACCTTTCAATAGCGGGAGCTCAGACTCAGAATTATTATTGTTGCTCCTAGCAGAAGACATAACGCCTCCATTTGCGTTTGGGCTTGCCGGAATCGCAATTTGTATGTCATCATCGTTCTCATCGAGCAACGAATTTGCAAATAAATACGGCGGAGATTGGCCAAGCGACATAGTTGACCCGAACAAAGGATCAAGAGAGTTTCTTTTACTTGGGCCTGAGCCCCTTTTCACCTCACTGTTTGCTTGCATGAGTGGTAAGATTGACCCATCTTTCTCTTCATCCTTTTGGCTAAGGCTCAAGATGGTTGATGCAAGGCCTTTCTTTATATCATTTGGAGATATTTTAGTCCCTTCTGAAAGTTTATTCAGAAGACTTTTCTTTCCTCCTAATTTGATCACGGTTCGAAGTTTATCGATATTCTTGCGCGCTTTTTTCTTGGCACTCATCCTGATCTGCGCTATAAAGCCATTCTTCAGCGCCTTCAAATCTTTTGGGTAGTTTTCCAAAATATTTATGAAAACTCCCCTCGGGATGAAATACCCAGACGACGTGCCAACTGATTTAAAAATTCGGTGTGATTTTTTCTGAAAAAGCACATAATAGACTCCGATGACATCTCCTTTCAAATGAAGTGCGACTGATTTATTTCCATACGGAAGAATTTCATCAATTGAGCCTTTTTCAATAAAATAAATACCGTCGCAATGCGTTCTGCTGAGGAATAACTCGCCTACAAGATCCACAGGCTTCAGCTCCAGTAGCAATTCAGAAACGCATTCAGTAGACAGTTTATTAAAGAATTCCGCAAAAGTCTCTAATGTGTCTCTAAAGCAATACCCGAGCACTTTTCTTTGTAAATAGTAGGGCAGAGCATGGAAATTTTCGTTTGATTTGAACAGTTCTTGCATATTTACGCCTTTGAGCTGGACGAGAAAAGTCTCCATATTATTATCGAATTTCTTCGTGTATTTGTTGCTTGCGTTGCCTTGCTGTCTTTGAAGGATCCAAGCCATGAGCTCTTCTTTAGTCTTCTGTGAGCAATATGTCGTTTCTTCATACTTGTTTATTGCGTCCTTTATGAGCAATAAAAACTTTGTGTAAAAATAGCTTGAAACTAGCTGCAGGAACATAGGAATAAAATATTCCTCTTGGTCCTGAGCAGGCGTGTCTCCATATCCAACGGTACTGATAGTTTGGGTTTGAAAGAAATAGGCTTGGACGTAGATGTCAAAGGCGCTTTTTTCATGCGTCGGGTCCCAGACATAAAGCCATCGGTCGGTACGTTCTCCCGCGTTTGCGATCCAAATCCAAAAGCAAGCGCAAAGATGCAAGGTTATCAGCAATAGGATCGTTAATGATCTCAATGGACCCAACAGCCGCCAATGCGCAACGAGCTTGGACTTTGGAGCTGTTCGGATGTGATGCTGAGTGCTATGAATGAAGCTCTGAACGGTCAAGCAATGGAGCACTTTGATGATTATCCATTCGTTTTTTATCGCCTTCCACGGCACGCTTATCAAAATAATGATAATTTTGCTATAGAACTTCATATGCTTATAAAATTTCAGACTCACTTCGGTTTTCCGCTGCTTCTTATATAGGTGATAGTAGTAACTCAGCGCGAAGAAAATAAAGGAAAAATCCAATGTAAGATCAATGATCAACCAAGCCGGTGAGTATCCCCGAAAAGCGCAGCGATATGGAACAATAATCGCATAATAAATCCCCGTAAGGTAGATTATTATGGTTCTAATTGCTTCATAGTGTTCGAGCCAGAGGTTTCGAGTTTTCTTAACAAATCTTCTCACTCGACCTTTACAGCTTTTGTCTTCGACCTTGGGTTCAGTATCTTGTCTCAGCTCGTTCAATAGCCCAAGTGTACTAACCATATGCACAGTGTTTCTCAGCTTTTCCCAGTTCAATTTAGCCCGAGCTTCTGACACTACACTTCTTGAATTATTTACTAAGATCGCCATCGTAGAATCTTCCAAGACGGAAAGTGATCCGTCTATCGTAGATTTCTTTCGGGGAGAGGCTTTCTTGCTTTTGCGCTTCAGGCATTTATCTAATAAGCCTTTTGGCATATCCAATTAAATAGAACAATTCTGATTATTACATTATAACGCGGAACTTAAATAGGTTATGAGAAAATGTTATTTTTGCTATGTAAGGTGTTCTTGTGATGAAATGGTAAGAAAAATCAATTGAAAAGTTGATGATCGCAGATGCAGCTTCGGAAAAACGCGGAAACCGGGTAAGGAGCAAAAGTTTCCTAGAAGACTGATCTTATTGTAGTATTTTGTATAACTGAAAGAATATTTTGAAACGTCTGATTAATATCCGAAGATTCTACTTCATGGATTTGAGAGCTCTAAAAAAAAAACGATGAAGAACATCTCTTCGTTGGCCGTGGCTTTTGCTTATGTCGAGAATGCGTTGTAGGAAGATGGCTTGAGGGCCTTTTTGCAGGTGGGAAGGAGATATAGAGACTCCGAGGTGAAATAGTCTAATTCGAGCTGAAGCTTGGTATTCGTCTGAAATATTAGAAGAGAGAAATGTTATCGGCTTACGCATGCTTATGTCGAATAAGTTGGGTCCTAGATGGAGGTTTCCGACCATAAAGGAGGGTAAGCAGATTCCAATTAAGGCCTTTTATTTTTTAATTCAGGAGTAAAGGAAGATATTTTATCTACTGGTAGAGGCAACATTTACGGAAGTAAGGAAAAAAGGAATGAATGAGTGCAACCTTTACCAAGATTAGAAGATAGCTCATTAGAACTGTATCTCTTTGAAATTCACCCAAACTATCGAAGAACTTATTGATCCTACATACTATTCGATTGAACCAACAGGAGTTCCTTCAGCTCAAGCGAGACGAACCGCTTGAAGTGTTGGAAACGAGATTCGTGCTAATAAAATTATAGAAACCCGATGAACTTCGATGGTATGATATGGATTCTCATGGATTACATGGATTAGTTCATTTCATGCCTTCAATCATAGAAAACAATTGTCTGGATCTGCTGGGAATCCTCTCAAGCTATTTTATTTCTTTGTTTTGAATTTGCAGCAAAGTGCCTAATCTCAGCTGCTTTTGTTTTTTCTTTTTTGTTTTTTGAGAATCGAATAATTCATTAGGAACTACCGATAATTAAATTGTGTAACTTCCTCCCATAACTCGGGAGTTCCAATTTGAATTTTTAGCGCGAAACGAACATCACTTACTCTCAACCTTAGCACAGTCTCTAACACCAGTGCAACCGAAACATGAAAAAGTTTCTTAACTAGAAAACCATGATATTCTACTTCTCAAGCACTGGCATTCAAAATTTTCTGACAGTCAACATGAAAAATCACAGCTTCAACCGCAGTTCAATCGGGAAATGACTTCCGGTTTGTATATAATCCAAAACCAAAGAATCCACAACCGCGGGCAGCAACTCCTTGCTTACGATCGCATAATCCGTTCTTTTCGTTTCATTAAACACCGTCGATTGGGTCCATTTCTTCTGCTGCGGATAGCAATGTCTAAACGTATCAACGAAGCCTAGCTCAAGCAATTTGCTAAAGTTTTGCTGCTCTTCTTCCGTAAATCCCGGCTTTCCTCGGTAGTGCTCATGCTCACCGTAATCTAACTCCGTATGTGAAACGTTCATATCGCCAACGATGATAATCTCCTTCTTCTGCGACTTTAGTTTCGAGATGAGATTGTTAAAATCGACGTCCCACTCCTTCACTCGGTAATTTAATTTTCTATACCGAGAACTTGGGAAATTCACTGTAACAACAAACAGGTCCTTGAATTCGAGGATAATCACTCGGCCTTCAACGTCGTGTTTCTCGTGCTTCATGCCTTCTTGGATATCCAAAGGTTTCAACTTGGTAAGAATAAGGTCTCCGACCCCATCCGCTTTATTGCAGCTGAGGTACATAAAGTATTTTTTATCAAATTTCTTGGCCACTTTCTGATCAAGGAACTCTCTCTCGTCCATTTTGAACTCCTGAAGGCAGAGTATATCTGCGTCGGACCCATTTAAGTACTCTTCGATGAACTTTATATTTTTCCCGGCAGGTATGCCTTGGAGATTCCAAGAGGTTATTTTGAGTTTTCCTGAGCCGATTTCACCGTCCCCGTAGATATTATTGTGCATTTGAACAAAGACGGGCTTGCTGAACAGATCGTGTTTCTCTATGCTTTCATCATAGGTAAACCCGTCCACCCGCATTGAATTCTCTCCAAACGATGAAAAGTCCGCCCCTTCCAGCATACTCTCGAAATTGGTTATCCCGCCTTCAGTTCCATGAGGAAAGCCGGTCCCCAAAGCATTCATATCCCCTTTGCGTGGTCGTCCTCGGGTTCGTTTAATGAGCTTTGAAGGAAGGACAGCAGGATCAACCGGTTCTGTTGTTGGCTTGGTTTCGGATTGCTGGTCTTTTGGAGGTCTGCCTCTTTTTCTCCGATGAGCTTTTTTTGGTCTGCCTGGCCCGCGTCTTATGGGAGTATCTTTAACGACTGAAGTCGAACCAGGAGTTTTAGACGGCGTCTCACCATCGTCACTTTCATTCTCGGCGTCGTTATCGTTCGGTTCGGCTCCTTCATCCTCCATGGCACCAAAATCCTTCGAATTTGAGTTTAGCAGCCCTTCAGTATTTTGTGCATCTTGAGTCTCTCCGGCCTTCTTTGGTCTGCCTCTCCCACGTTTTAATTGCTGAAACGGCTTGGTCGTTTGCAGCGCCTCTCGAAAGCCATCAGGATACTTCTTTGGACGCCCAACTCCACGTTTCTGCCCTACGCTTTGTTCTGCAAGCGAAACCCCTTCTTCACCATTCTCCTTCGCTATGTCCTCATTATTTCGAGGCTTACCTCGAGGACGGCCAGGCGCTCGCCTTACCTTGAGATGCTCTGGAAGCTGAGATGTTTCAAAGCCTATCGTATTTTCATTGCCTATTGCATTTTCATTGGGAATTTCCTGATTTTCAGCCTCATTGGAAACAACAGCAGGAGTTTGAATGCGTCCTGTTCTTCTCAACGCATATTTCTTTTTAGCCTGACTCTTCGCAGGCTTTTCTTCAGCGGTTGCAGGAATTTCGAGTTGCTCTGCTTGAGCCAATATTTTTTTTTCTTCATCGCGACTCCTCTCTCGTACAGGCTTTTTAAAAATTTCAGTTGTCTGACCAGGTGAGTTATTTTCTTCATTGCGCTAGCAATTAAAACTATATTATGCATCGGAAGTATTATTACCATAGGAGTAGGAGATTGTTCATCATCATATTTAATTTTAGACTCTTCTCCATCCATATAATTTATAAAAGAATCAGCTTCATGCTCATTTTTTCCTTGAGGCGTCTGGCTATAATTTATAAGGCTATCTACTGAGTCTTTGACCAAATTGAGCTCATTTGAAATTCTTTCGTGATAATTTTTTTCATATCTGTCTTGAGTTGCTGCTGATAAATTATTTTTTATATCATCTCTTTCTTTTGAATATTTTCTGTCGTCCTCTGATAGCTTTTTCTCATATGAATCATTTTCCTATAATGATTTAGATTTAAATGATTATCCTTTAAAATACCGATTTATTTTCTTCAGAATTACCAGTATGAGGCAGATTGGCTGCGTTCACTGAGGGTAAATCCTCTCTAATTTCTTTATTATCTGTAGAGGTCTCCGGAAGCAGATTATCAGTTGCTTGGGTTTGCATATTTGAAATATTTTAAAATCCTAAAAATTTGTCTTATTATGAAGCGCAAAGTTGTATTCCAAAAATAATGAAATTAGTTAATTCGAGAGTTGATTTTAATTCCTACTAAATTGAGAGTAAGCTAGCAGAAACTGAAATGATGCAGGCTGCTGCAGTTCCATTGAACCATACTTTCCTATGGTGAATGCGAATAATTTTTTTGCCAATATAGATTAGAAGTGCTAATATTGCAATAAAATTATGAACAATAATAGTAAGAGGTGGTCATTGGGATAAGCTGGAGTCCATGACCTGGTTCAAATGAAAAATAATTTTATGATTGACATCTGAAGTAGATTTCTGACTTTCGAGTATAATAGGAAAAAATTTGTCTTTTCTTGATCTCAAATCATTTTCATATTTCGAAGTAGAGGTGATTGAAATTGGTAGCGAGGCTGGAGGAATTTTTTTATAAAATAAATTCGTTTGGGAGGTCTTTTTGTCTTATCCATCAAATAAATGAAATAAAAGATGCATCAATTTCGAAGAAGGGCCTCTCGGACCTCAGAAAATCGTTTCATCAATAGTGTTGAGCTGGGTCTTGTTTGGGATAAAAGGATATTTTCAGTATTATTACCAAAGTAAATTAACTAACATGACTGCAATTAAATCTCGTTGGATAACGAGATGCCTCAACATATTTTTACTAAATTTGAAAAGCATTCTTGCTGATCTTTTTTTCTTTAGTCGCGGCGAATTGATTTTTTTTTGGTTATACTGTTGTGCTCTGAGTTTTTGGCTTGCTCAAGCAACGAAAATTGCAATTCACTATAGAAGCAATTTATTCAATCAGCAAGCTTTCTATTAGTTTCTTCAATAGTGATGCAATGGGCTAAAACCTGATTTAGAATTTTAAATATTAAGATTATCCTATCTATCATAACGTATCATCTCCAAAAATTTTTCGAGACAGGCTCCCCAGCTTTGTTATTGGCAATTACAAAACGCTTTTTAGTCGTCGTTTGACACTTTCAAATTCTCAATTAATACTTGTAAATTGTCGAAATTCAGCAGCATTATGTAGAGAATTATCATTATAAAGTTTTCTTCATTATATGAATACTTCTTATCTCAAAGGCTTACAGTCAAACCTCTTTCATTTACGGTCTCCAATCCACATCAAAGTACGCGCAAGAAACAGTGACATTAGGAGTATGCTGTTTCATCACAGGAAGTGACCAGCCTCCGAAAGGTTTCCAGTTGTCATAATTTTCCAGATGGTCATAGCGCGGCCACCAGAGCTGATAATTTGAAAATTGAGTTGTGTTGCACATGATCGGGGCCCAGTAGTAATTTTCAACGTAGATTCCAATTCTTTCATGAGGGAGGAATTTTGCTGCGGTATCAAGCATTGTTTGCAAAAAGTTAATATTCTCTTCACAGGTTGGGAACCAATGTGGTTGGTCTTCAACATCGAACCAGAATCTGTTGAATTCAACGCCGTTTTGGATCAAGTAGTTCAAAGCGAAGCTAGTTTGTTCGTCAGCTGGTTTATCCTTATCAGGGAAGATGTAGATATCGATGTCATTGATTCCAGCTTTGCGGGCGTTGACGGTGTTGTGAACGATGTCGTAATTGAAATCTTTGTGAGAAGACTGGATTTCAACAATCATGAATGTGTATCCAGCAGCGGCGACGTCTTCAAAGCAGTCGATTGGGCCGACAAAGGCGCTGATGTCGAAGCCTAGCTCGGCGTAGGCGGAGAACTGGAAGCAGCTAGCTAGGAGAAGTGCGATGCAAAATAATCTCAGCATTTTTTGCTGGTGATACGAAGTTTAGATCCTATTAAATAAAGACTTGATAAGAAATTGCATTAAAAATCTTGAGTGGCTCTGGATTGGAAGGAAAAGAAATTAAAGTTTTAACGAAAAAAATTTTCAGATTTATGATTAGCAGATACTGATGGCATGATCCAAAGAAGAATTGGAAGAGTGAGAGGTTACATCTCATTTCTGAAAGAAACTTTGATTTTGGTGTGGTTAACTGTCAATACATAATTTCTTGCATATTACTTTTTTTAGTTACCTAATAGAATTCTCAGTGTACAAGTAAAGTAGATAAGTCTTATTTGATATCCTCAGCCTGTTAAGAGATGTTAATACAAAATTTTCTTTAAAGATTTCGGTGAAATAACGATTAACCAGTTCCAGACATGGGAGATCCTACGATTTGAAACCTTTTGGAATGATCGCTCACTAATCTTAATTGAAAATTACCATTTTCAAACTTTCTATAGGAGCTAATGATTCATTGTGATTCAAATACAGTAAAAGGAGATTTCTACTTTATAATCTTCTCCATTTGAGTTCTTTTAACCGAAATTCTAGAGAAATCTCTATGAACAGTAATTCTATAGGTCGTTGATCTTATGCATTCGTTGTATCACATTAAGTAGATGTCGTCTCTGTCTATTTATTACAATAACTACAGATGTTCATAGTTATATGCCTACGGTTAGAAATTTGAGAAAAAGAGCTCGTAAATGGGGACACTTTCTACTTCTAATGAGTAACTCATCATCGAGTGACCTGCCTTACGTAAGCTCTCTGTGATAATCACGCTATAATATGGAGAGGAGGCTCTTAGAGATTGATAATCAATAGAATTGCCGGGATCAAGGTGAGACTAACAAGACACACTGAAAAAAATTATTTAATTTTTTTTATCAATTGATCTGGTAAATGATACAAATTATCAACCATTCAGAATTCTCTGTAATCAAGCTGCCGCAGATTTTAAAATTTCGAATCTAATGAGCCATAGCACGCTATAATGTCGATGCTTAAACATAAGGCCTAACTTCTAGCAAACGCATGACAAACTTGCTGTGGTTAGGGGTTAGTTCTACTACGAGTGAGAAACATAAATTTCAATCAATTTTCTCTTTCTCAGCATATTTTCGTGCCAATGGAGAGGCTAATTGATTCATACTACGAATAGACTTAGAAATATGAATTACCTTAACACTACATTTCGGAGAGAATATTTTGGAATGTATCAAGAGGCTCAAGCTTCATTTATATTTTTCGAGATTTGAAAGCAGCGCTATCCACGATTGGCATTTATTTTCGTGATTATTAAATATTGATGGAGCAAATTGGTCTAGAGAAATTTTTCAGTAGCGCAATTTTAATAATGAAATTCTCCATAGTAACAATTTCACAATGGCTTATAACCGCATCAATTTAAATGTTTTATAATCAATAGATTTAACGAGTTCATAAGTTAGAGAACAATTTTCAATGAGCCTGGCCACTGTGAATTCTAGTCACCTCCCTGCAGGTGCTGCTAACTCGACGGAAAAGACTCTCAAAAATGGCAAGGGAGAAGCTCATAACGTATCAACCAATAACAACTATTATCTGAAGAAGAAAACTGAGGTAATTTTCAGATATTAATGGCTCTTTATGTATCTATCATTGGTAATTTTAGTTATGCAAAAACTATTCGCTGGGCCTAGCTTGCCCTTACAAAAATAAATGTTCTTTTGCTCATGGACCAGAAGAACTGAAAAATAAAGTGCTTGTTTCGACGAAATACAAAACAGCTAAATGCAAGCAATTTCATGAGGAAGGTTATTGTCAATTTGGATCAAGATGCCAATTTTTGCATAAGACAAAGGGTGAAGGTACGCAACTGCTACCTAAAGCCAAATATTCCCAAATTTTTGAGAGCGGAGTGTCGGAGAGTCTTCTTAAGAAAGAGCTCTCGATTGGAGAGTACATGGATCAATACTTGAATATTGATCGACTGAAGATTTCCAAACTCCAAATTTTCTCAGTAATTAGAGGGGAAATTTCCCAAGGAAAGGGCTTCTCTTATTACTAACTCTTTACCTGATTTATATTAATACCTTTTTTATGAGCTAATTTAATAATTGGTCCACTATGAGACATTTCATGCATTACAATAGAGTATAAACAATACTTTTCTCTTTTTTTTCATAAATTTACTGTCGGTTCTTCATAATTCTTATATAAAAATTTGATTTCGATTTTTCTATGAAGAATAGATTCTTGTAGGGGATACCAACGCGAGATGATTATATCTGAGAGAAAGAGAATGGCTATTCTCAAAAGTAATTCTCTCGTGGCTTTTGATATACATCAAAATACGATAAATCTCAGAAAATTTTTTGGACACAAGTTTCAACTTAAATAAATTTTTTGCAAGAGCACATGTGCACAGTTCGTTTGTTAGCTAGCTAGTATCTCAAATTACAGCAAGGCAATTAAAATTGAATACTGAATTATTTTGGTCTTCGCACCTGTGCACGCTTTGAACGGTTTTAACGACCTCAAATTTGGGATGAAATTTCGTGTCAAGACGACCAGACAGGCCATTCTTAATCTTTCCATTCTTGTTAGATTTTTCTTAGAAACAATATCTCCTGTAGCAGTTTTCAAGAGTTTTTCCATTGTTGATAGCTCGTTTCAAAATCAAGAGAAAGCGAATGAAAATTCGTTTTAAATTATTTTAATAAAAAACGAAGATACACAAATAAAAATTAAACTCACAAATATCGCAAGTATATGGATTATTCAGTTATCATCCTTCAGGATTCTTTGTCTGGTACGAGAAGCACTAAGAGAGCCACGAGATTATTCAATGCGTGCTAATTTCCCGCATTTCCTCGCTCTGAAAGTTCGATAAAATTAATAAAACTCCCTTTGTAATGGAAAAAATAAAACAAATAAAAACGGTCTGACTTCAGAAAAAACGACATTTTCAAAGATGTTAAAATGAAATATCTGTAAAAAACGCTTAGTGACCTTTTCAAAAGGTAAATCTTCGAACAATATCTATAAAGTTAAAATCTATTGAATACTCCAAACCATCTCCCAATTCAAATGCATCCTGCTAGTCAAGAACACGATCAACAAGACACCGCCAAAGTCATGCAAGCACAGCTCGCCAACATTTTTGCGATACAGAGCATGCAGGACTACCTCAAATACTTGATTCTAACAACCAGCATGGCTGAAGGGAAGACCTATCCATCTATTTCTCAATTCAAAGAAACGACCTCTCCGATTATCTCGTCAGTAATCCCTTCATCGATTCTATCGCTGGACAGCCCAATAAAATCAAACACTACCCAATACTCAGAAATGAAGATTTCTAACCCTTCAAGCCCGAGCAGAGACGAAATCTCAAGTCCTTCAAGCGAAGAGATAGAACCTCAATCAAAAGAAGAATTTAATTTCCATAAAAAGTCTCATCGTCTCTGGAACCTCATGGTGAAAAAGTATGAAACAAAGAAGATAAAGGTTGTGAAACAAGAAGAGGAAGAAGCTGCACCTGATGAAAGAACCGAAGAAGGCGAGACCTACAGAAATATCAATGGAATCTATATTCCAATTCTGAAGAGCCGAGCTCCACAGTAAATATTGATATTGATGGTCCATTGCTTATGGCGATTTTGCTTAGTGCTCGAAGACAAAATACTTGCCCGCATACAGAGCGAGAGCATTACGCAAGGGTAATGAGTGAATTGCTGAAATAAAGGCTTATAGATTCTCATTAGGGTCTCTGCGCTAGCTGTTATCATCGTACTGGAAGAGATAAAAAGCCTTGGAATTGCAGTCACGATATTCTTTATGCGTTGGGATTCTGCCAGAGATGTTACAATAATCAGAAGAGACAGGTGACTGTTATTTTCTTTGAGCCTATATTCTGAAACGTGAATTTATAGATCAGAAAGCAAAAGCGACAATTGGACTCTCAAAGCTCGAGCAAAATGGCTATTGACCCAAAAGTTGAAGAGGAGATTCTGCTCAAACAAGAGTGTTAGAAGTACCTCCCTAATGACGTCCCCAACTCAATCATTGAAATTATATTAGTATCTAAGTAAGCCATTTATAAACGTTATAGAGCCTTCGTGCTTTCAAATTGTCAGCAAATTTTGTTATATATATATTTATGTTTCTCTTTCATAAAATGTTTGCGTAGCAAACTCGAGTTGTTTTTATGCAATTTCTGAGATTTTTTGCTACACAAATGCGTCTTCTCCATTCTCCAGGTATACTTACAGCCTACTTTCTTTTGAAGGAGAGATCATTAATAGCTTTAATATTTGATTCATTCCCGAAATACGTCATCTCAGTTTGATAGGTTTACCTCAAGAAGATCATGTACTTGTTCTCACGTTTATCTTAGAAGGTTCTTCATAAAAAATACTTTTCTATTAGTTCTCTCATATGTAAACAGTCATTTTAAATACCTTTAGAAGAAACATGCAAAGTCATCTTTAGATAAGCAACTCGAGCTATTCTAAAAGATTCGACAGGTATTGCACGAATTTTTCTTCTTGCTATCCGCATCATTAACAAACACAGAAACAGCTCCATCAGCTGCATCAGTCACAAAGATCTTTTCGGTCGCTCTTGCGAATTTAATCCCATAGCACTTCTGCATTTTCGTCGGTAAAAACTTCACCAATGATCCATCAGAATACTTATAGATATAAATCGTTGGAGAAAGATGAGTCACCAGAATCGCATCATGATCCTCAATCACTGTAAAATGCGCGATCTTTTTCAACGGCGGCGTGATCTTCCTTCGTAATTTGATCCCAGATTCCCATGTATCCCAGATATGAATTACGTTATTGCCGGCTGTGACTACACTGCTTGGCTCCACTAGCTGCATCCCGATAATCGAACTAACATCTTTACCAGCGTCGACCTGACTAGCAACTTTACCGGTTTTGCAGTTGATGAGATGCAGGATATGCTGCCCCCACACTCCAGCCACAATCGCATTGTATTTCTCTAAAAATACGCAAGTGTTATAGCCTTCGAGGTTCTCCGTTGTAATTTCTCTGACCGCGGAACCTGATTTAATATTATAACAACTAATCTTCGGACTCTTGCCAAAGATATAAGCAACCATGGTCTCTGGATTCACACTGAGGTCAAAAGGGACGTAATCAAGTTTGATTTCAAATACCATGGCGATGCCGAGAAGTCTCCAGATCTTGACTGTCTGATCGGCGCTGACTGTTGCAAGGAGTTCGTCTGGAAGGAGCACTGCTTTATGGATGAGTAGTTTATGAGCTTCAATGTCGCCGCGGAGAGTGTGAGTCTTCCCTTCGTAGACTTTTATTTGATAATTATCGTCGCGTTTCAGAAAGCCGGTCACGATGATGTCATCGAGCTTTGAGGAGTAATTAATCTCTGGCGTTTCGCTTAGAAAAGTGTCAAATGTTTCGAGGTGGCTTAGGTTTTTAAGATCGATGAAACTGGTTGGCTTTTTGTCCACGCCGGTTTCCGGACTCAGGTTATTGAGTTTTATCTCCTTCATACTGGAATCTCGTTCGCAAAATTTTTATTTAATTGTATCGGTTTAATCAACTGTCCTGATATTCTGGAACTAAACAGCAAAAACGAGACCGATGATAAAAAGAAGTTTGTATGAATTATGTCCATGAAAAGAATAAAAAAAGAGGCTGAAATAACCAAGAAGGATATCTTCATTGATAAAGAGAAATAAGGAATCTGGTGAACCCCTTAACTTTGTAGAAGTTACTGCTAAGCATTATACAAGCAAAGCAGTATTTGTAGTACCTGAACTGGCGTGGAGATTAGATTTATGAGACCACATCGGACAATTATAAAGCTTCGTAATGTGATTGAGATATCACTAAATTACTCCATTGGCGTTATTGATTCTTTGGGGAAAAAATTAGAATCTCGTGGATGAGAAAAGCAAAATAGCGCCTATTGCTGTTGGTACTATGCTCATTCCAATAAAATATGGGCTAATATAACCTGCTATACCCGCGCTCCCTCATACGTTTGACAATTTGCTGTTTACCATTATTTTCTTTGTTTCTATCCCAAGACTTATTGATCTCATGAGTACGGATGCTATATTACACAAAAAAAAAATAAATCGCGTTAATCATGCACGGAAAAGAACATGATTCAGACACATCCTCTCAAAACTCGGATCTCCTCAGTAACCAATTCAACATCACACAATAGTCATCTCTTGCTAAATTCCAAAACAGGAGGACACATCGATAAGGACGAGCAAATCATCCAGCTTCAACGAAAGTTAAAGGCTTTAAAAGACGCCTTCATCAAAGAACGCGAAACCAAAGGTTCTTTAGAACGAGAGCTGATTGAATTAAAAAAACGCTCAGAGTCTCATGAGGCTGCCCTAAGAGAAAAAGTAATCGAAAAACTACCTCAACGCTAATTGTCTCCACAACCACAGGAAAACAACATCACCCGTCTTCAAAGCGAGAACGCGGAGCTTCAGGACAAACTTATGAGCATGAAAACTAAGTTCGAGGTAGACAATCACCAGTTAATCTGATTCCTTGAGCTAAAAACGCATTAGAAGCAAAATAAGTCGAGTCTGCAAACCTCAGGCAGTACGAAACAAAGCTTCACAGTTTCTCTTGGATCAACGATTGGAAATTCGGTGGGCGAGTTATTAGGAATGAAAAAAGTAAGTATTCTGCATTTCTTTTTGCCGAATTATGATGGTTGCTCAAGGGCGGTGAAGACGAATTCAAAAAACTTCAGCAAGAGTATAATTACTTGAAAAAGCAATTCGAGAGTGTGAAAGATAAACTAATCAGAGCAGATGAGTAATAGAACCATTTAGCGCATTTTGTAATTTTACATGACGATGCAGAGAGAAAGAAACGCTGAGAAAAGATTTGAAGAAAGAATTTGATTTGTTGAAAACAAAGGCTGCTACAGCTGAAGAGGATCTCCAGCGCAAGATTCAAGACCTTGAAAAAGCTGAAAAAGAGTTCCGTATCATTTCCCAAGCGCATTCTGCGTTGAAAGATGTGTCTGCGAAGCAAGAAAGCGATTTGCAGTATCTTAAAAACAGATCAGATACGCTGGAAAGAGAGAGGAATTTGTATAAACAGTCTGATGAGGAAAAGTGAGAATCTTTCTATTGAATGTTCAAGGGAATAATCATTCACCAATAGGTCAAAGATGATAAACGAATTGAATCAGTTGATCAATCAGCTAGAATCCAAAATCAAGATTTTGAACGAAAAGATTCGGGATCTCGACCAAGCGCTTCAAGTCAAGGAGGAATTCGTAAGATAATTCTCTAAACAACCAATCACCATTCACTTTTTTGAATAGATTGCTGAAATGGAAGCAAAATATCAAGTTTTTCCAGTGACCTTGAAAGGCACTTCGAATATCCCAGCCCAAGTATGGCTTCACTCGATCTCATTGAGTTCGAGCTTAATTTTTATAGATACTCTTAAGAAGGGACGTTGAAGGAGATTTTATCTTGGACATCGAGACTCCAGGAGAAAGGAAGGTCATTCTCCCTTACCAAGTCGCTTCGATTAGCCCAAGCAAAGAGACACAAAATCAATTCACCATGACTTACAGAGTAGCTCACACATTATAATTCCATTGAATTAACAAAACACTTTAACAGCTGAAACCTAATAAGACCGAAACAGAGACTTTCGAAACTAAAGAATTAACCAAGCTACTCAAGAGCTTGAAGTATAGCTCTGCATTGGACATTACAAATCTAACTTATTTGTATAGGAGGTTTATGGAATGTGCAAGAGAGAAAGCGAAAAATGAGCCGATTACAACAGGATTGGGGGATTCTGGTCAAAAGAAAGACAAAAAGTTCTTCGCAGAAATCGCAAGCTTCTTCGGGTCGTAACTACCCAGCAAGAACATTCTCTCTAGGTTCCAGTTACTCTAATGGCTAGTTGAGATGTATACTAAAATTATCTTATAGATTGGAATCTGTCTATGTAATTGCTCGCGCTTCAAGATTCTATATACATATATACACAAGTAGGTGTCGTTTTTTAATTTTTTCTTCACATGCCAAAGAATGTTCCCTCGAAATAAACGCAAGCTCTATTTATTCACAGCAAATGGAAGTTCTGTACAGAAATAAAAAAGAATTTAGTCAAAAGTGCTCATTCCCATTAACTTCTTGATTGTTTTGAGGTTTTCGCTTGCAATTTCCCTCGCTTTCTGCCCTCCTTCACGAAGAGTCTGATGAATAGCCTCTCTATCATGCAAAAATTCCTCTATTCTCTGGCCAATTGGACATATTCTATTAAAATTATAAGCGAGATGATACGACAAGGAACCATACTTCGCAATTAGAACTCCTGCTAGACTTTCTTTGAATTCTTTGATCGTGGATTCAGCGAATTCGTCCTCTAATTGCTTAATTGTCTTGCCGCTAACCGCGCTGTAGATTCTGAAAAGATTGGCGATTTCTGGTCTCAATTCGCTATAGTTAACCTAATATATCATAATGAGAGTTTGAAAAGGAATGTGGATAGTATATTAACCTTAGGGATCGAGTCTGTTTTTGCTTTCATTATCTTATCATGGATCAATTCAGGACCATCAGTCAGGTTAATTCGAGAATAATCACTTTCGTCGGATTTCGACATCTTTTTATTAGCGTCCTTCAAACTCATGACTCTTGGTATTGTGGCTGAGGAATTTTGAGGTTTGATATAACTTCAAGAGACATTGCAATTTACTCTTGACTACGTTGACCTGAGGGAAGAAATGTTCGCCTGGCTTTGTGAACAACGCGTTCCATCGTTGCGCGTAGTCTCTTGCAAGTTCAATGTGTTGAATCTGATCCTCTCCAACTGGAACCTGATTCGCTCTGTGTTCATAAATGTATGTTAGTGCCTGCAAACTGCTACTAGTCTCGTACCTGTAGAGAATAATGTCTGCAGTTTGCAAAACAGGGTAGGAAAAAAGCGCGAGAGAGGAGTTTTGAGTTTTTTTGTCTTTATATTGTGTCATTCGGTTGAGCCAATTCATCGGAGCGATCGAGCTCAATATCCAACAAAGCTCTGCATGTTCAGGAACCTGCAGTTTTGAAGAGTGTAAGGTATTATTGGTAGTAGAATGAATGATTTATTACGTGAGATTGCACAAATAGAATCGCCTTTTCTGGGTCAACGCCTGCAGCTAGAAGAGCCGCGGCGATGTTGATTGTATCGTCTTTGAGGTTTGTTCCGAAATATATGTTGGAATGATCTTTATTTCAAGTACAAGCGAGATGAATCAAGGCAGAAGAGGATAGAGATTACCCACTTTGAACTTATCGCTGAGTGCATGTAAATCGACAATAGAGTATATGATCTTTGATTCTTGGTAATGCTTGTTTTGTAAAGTAACCCAGTTTTGAATAGCACCAAGGTAGTTCCCTAGATGCAACACTCCTGTGGGCTGAATACCTGAAAAAATTATATTCTTGCAATAGGTGAAGGCAAGTCCGTGTTGAAGTTTACCCCGACTTTCTTCATTTGCGTGTGATGTCCACCGTAGATAATTTTTAGTTAAGTTTTTATAAGATACGGTTAATTAAGGAATTTGCATACAGCAGCTGAAAAAACCCCTTTTATCTAATTCGGAACAAAGCTTTATTCAAATATGAGCAGCCTATAAGAATATGACTCTTTTCTATATCAGAGGCCAAGGAGTTTAGATGGAGTTGAAAAAACAAAAAAACAACAACTTGAGATCATTCTGTCCTTCTATTGCATGTAATATCAATGTGAACAAAATATAACAAAAAAGTAATTAGTTTATAGAGGGCCGGCTAATATGGCTCTTCCCTACCCTGTTGAACAATTGAAATATGATTTTTATTTATTTGAAACTTAAAATGCCATATAGACAATTGTAAATAAGAATTCAAACTCTTCCTGAATATAATTTATTCAAGAAGTACAAAATAAATTTACAAAATTAGCCATGGGTTTTTGCGAAGACAATCCATTGAAAACAACCGCCTTTAACATCAAAAGCGAATCTTTTGAGCGTTCTGACATTCTGTCATGCTATCTCTCAGTGTTTCAGATCCTAGCAATCCTTGCAGGCGTTTTTGCTCTCATATTTTACAGAATTTTCAACTATTGCATTAAAAGGCGAAAGTGTTTCACCGTCTCCGATTTTGAAACGATTCAACACTCATTCAAGAAGGCAGTTAATAGATCAGTCGCTGCTTATGTCTCGGATCGTCCTACTCTTCGAGCAGTTTTCTTCTTGTTTGGAAATTTCGGCTTAGCCTTGGGGTATTCCATTTACCTCTTGGTAGCAAAAATGCTTTATAATCAAAAGGAACATGGAAGTTCAGGTATTATCCAGACTGCGGGAACTGAGATATTCTTAGTGGTTGTTTGCAACATTACATTTATTCAGCTCTTCCTGTTAGTCTTGATTGGAGCTAAGGTTGAGATGCTGGCTTATACGAGGGATCCAATCAGAAGCATCATAATGAACACTGATGAAAGGAAGGTTTTTGTTCGAGCCAGTTTGAAACGAATGCTCATAGTGACTGTGATTTTATTCCTTTTTCCTCAAGTTCTCAGAGTGATACTCTTCTCCGACGAAAAGGACGTAAATGCTGCCAATGCAAGATTGGTCATCTATTTAATGCATATGTTTATTCTCTTTTACTATTCCACGGACAGGCTTTCTTTTCTTGGTTTTGAAAAAAAGATTCTCAGGATGCAGAAAAGATTAAATATATCAACCCTTAAAACGAGTTTTGTTGCCAAATTCCTGCAAGAACACGGTCCAATGTCCGTTACTCATGCTTGTCTTTCTGAATGTGGAGAGGGCGCCGAGGGGGTCAGATCAAAGATTAGAGAATTGGCGTCGTTGAAAATAAACGTGTTTGAAGAACGGATCGAATTGGTTCAAAATGATCAATCAGTGCCAATGCCAATCAACACGGGGGAGATCTCAATTCTCTCGAAATTGGTCATTGTGATGTACTTTATCATGTTTTTTCCAGTGATTGCACTACTTCTGAGTATTATCGAGACCGACTTCATGGAGTGGCTTTCAAATCAATTGTTTTTTGGAACGCAAGTGCTATTTTTGGTTGGGATGCTGTTTGTGAACCCGTTTATCACTGTCCCTCTATTTTCATCCCACATGATGTTTGATTCGAAAAGCAATAAATCAGAAGAAAATGGTACTTCTTTGGAAGAGCTGGAAGCTGGTCCGAGCGAGTCATTTGATAGTAGTTATCGTCTCTTATAATGAATATATTTAGGATAGGATCATCCTTTTGCAGAAATTTAGAATATATATGATCATCTCTAAGATTTAATCATAATATTGAATGATAAATTGAGCTGTGGAAAGAGTATCCAGGACGATTTACCAATAAAAATTTGTCAATTACAGGTTTCAGTTCCCTAGTGATAGATTAATTTTTACAAATAAACAAGGCAAGACTAAGGCGACATTATAAAAGGTATCCAGAGGAATACTCCACAAACAAATTTTGGGAACATAGATTAATTGTTTTTGTTATTAGTGCAATGATGATACAATTCATTATGTAAGATAAATCATAACTTAAAGATATTGATCTTACAGCCTTATTTCCAATACAATTTATGATTGAATAGCAATATTGACACACTAAACAGAGCTAAGCATTATTTATGAATTTAAATCTCACCAATCTCATTTTCATAGTTCTTCGTCAAACTCATGATCCTCCCGATGCAAATTGGAGAACTCTTTTTCCTTCTTGTCATGATGCGGCGAATCTTCATTCCCATGGTCATGGAAGCGAATTGGATGATCGATATAATTATTAAACTCTGTAAAATCATGCTGATGGCTATGCTCGTGGCCATTTTCTAAGAACATGCTTTGAAATGAACTCTTATGCTCCAACTCAAACGGCTCCGGAAAATCGTCATGAGAGAAAGACAATTTCGAGATCAGCGGGCTTTTATCTCCTCCATTTATGTTTAAATGCTTTCTGTTTCCTTCTTCTTCATCAAAACGAAGCGGCTCTATTTTAAAATCATCGAATGAGAATTTATCCAGCTTGGGCAGACTTTGAGCAGCGTTCAGCATATTCAAAGACGAACTATCTTTCTTTTGAATCTTTCGCATAAAATCTATTTTTCCAAAGGAATTTCAATGAAACAGCGAGCAGTATCTTTATTACCAATGAAATGGTTGTCGTCGTCGGAGTATTTAAATATATTATCATGCCCTTTGAACCCTCGATGAGAAAATTTGGGCATAAATCGTCCTTGGAAATCATCTGGGAATCCAAAATCGAATTTCAACCGCTCGTTTGGTTCAATAAAATCATTTTGATTCTGCTTAAACAGTCCTTTGTCTCTTTCGTTTAAAATATTCGAATAGTTTTTGAAAAAATTCGACTTTGAAGCCGTCGCGCTTCCCACATTCTCAAAAAGTATGTCTGGGTTAAAGCCGTTTTCGATCAAAATGCCAAATAGTTTTCTCAATCTCTCAGGGTCGAGCTGAAGGAATTTCTCCGGTGTCAGCAATATCGTGTTCTAAGGAAATTGCGAAGAAAACTTGTTTATATGTGCATGCCATAGGAATTCTACCTCAGAATGCGTAGGCTCTGTATTTTTACTGCTTTGAGGTTCATCTATCCCACTTCTAAGTTACACCAAGAGAAATTTTCTTATACCTGTGAATATATTTGAGTTTGATCCAAAGGACCTTTTGAAAAATTTGATTGCAGCAGGAGAAATGATCGTATATAATATCATCATAATGACATCTGTTTTTTTCTCTAGTTTCTCACTGAATACGAGATTAAGCATATTGTGCCCACATAAAAACAATAATTTACCGAGATCGCACGAGTTCGGTTAAAAGCTTTCTGTTCTCGTCAAGGAGTTTATCATTTTGCTGCGCGAGGTTCTCAGTGGCTGACTCATAATGGCTCACTCGTTGTTTCAAGTGATCAATCTATAAATCCGAAGTAAGGATGAGTCAAATACTCACAGCCTTCATACCTCGGCTAACACTTTCATAATATCATTCTTTAGGGCCTCTTCTAAACTCATAGCTCTTTCTGCAACGTGATTTTCATCTTCCCTGAAGTGCTGAGAGCTTGAATCCGTATTTTTTCTTTTTATCTCAGACAAGAGGTCTCTGTCATGAGAATTTGATAGGTTGATCGTCTGGAGTTTTATAAATAATTTTACTTTCTGCCCTTCCTAAATGCTCTGTGCTGGAATTCGTTCAAATTCGCCTCTTGGCGGGATTTGTGAAAGTCATACATATTTAGCTGAGGCAAATGGCAGCTGCTTTATTGAATTAGGGAGAAGTTGGTACCTGTCGCACAAAAGAAGCGAAATTATTGTGTTTGAAATACAATGGTAGGATTTTTTCTGAAAATTCGTTTATTCTTTTCACAACAAATGCGGTTCCTTCGCGATTCCATGAAATTATTTCAGAGTTAGCTGAATTCTGTAGTTTTGGGTGAGTAAGGTCTAATGCTTGAATTGTACCTCCAAAATTTCATGGGTTTTTAGAATGAACTGAGGGACGACGTTGTAGGATTTGGTTGTAGCTCTGGGTTTTTTTCTGTTCTCGCTTTTGTTCATATCAAGAAAAAATAAAATCTGATAATAAAAGTGCATTAAACGAATCAAATCAACTCGGATCTTTTGCGCTCTAGATATTGGAAACCGCAATATCAATAATCCATATCGTAGAAACGCAGCTGTTGAGATTAAAATGCAAGTTGAATCAGCTCATGGCAAAAGGGAAGCCGATTATTCATATATAATTTGAGATAACTTGAATTAATTCTGAAAGAAAATAAAGTCAGGAGCCATATAAGAGTATTAATTTATTAATGAAGAGAAATCTCGTTTTCGATTCTTAGCTCTTCGTGAAGCAACAACCCTCTTTGCCAGTAAGGGAGAGGAAACCTTGAGGGATGCTGCCAGAGTATAGGTCCTTCTCAGATCTAGATACATGAACAGAGACCAAGACACTGGTCTTCATATGTATGGCAATGCCCTTGTAATAGTAAGAAGGAGCCAATTGAGTCGCTCCGAGAGATCGCTACTACTAAACTCAGCTAAAAATGGGATTTTTCCACATGTATAAAGAAAAATTAAATCAATGCTAGAGGTAAAAGTCTGGCCTAACTCTCTTTGTGAAAACTCGCTGTAAAATACTCTTCGACATCAGCATCATCTCAGCTCTTGGCATCTTTCCAGCTAATTGTTAAGAAATAAATTATGAAAAAATCTTCCAAGAAGTCTTGGAGTGTTTTGATCAACAGCCAATCAGATTCCTTAGACACTTGTTGAATACTGATGAGCAATCTAATATTTAAGTCACAAAATTTCCAATCTAACAATCAAATCGATCAGCTCAAACCAAATCTTATTTTATCAGCAATCACTATGGAACCGCTTACCGATTCGAAACCGAAACCATTAGACTCGAAATCCGATGGCACTATTGCCGAAGAAACAAAGCAAGCCTCCACGACAGTGGACACAGATGACTGGAAGCGCAAAGAAAGTTGGGACTGGACCCATTTCTTCACAGTCCCTTTAAATTTCCCCGAGTTCAAACTTCAGTTCGAAGAGTTAATCGAGCTCATCAACAAAGAATTCGGCGAAGAATACAAGAAGAACTTCCAAGGCCCTAACATCGTTCATCTCTCATTAGTTCAAATGAAACTAAACCCAGAGCGCAAGAAGAAGCTCCTGGAAATCATTCCAAAACTTGAACGGAAGATTTCCGAGAGGTTCCAAGACCAAACCAATAAGATGGAATTCGACGAGTTGGCCATGTTTTCCTTCGGAAAGGGCTCTGGAGTCCTCTACTTGGAAGTGATTGAAAACAAGCTCATTGATAATTTGAACGCGCTGACCCACGAGCTCTGCGAGTTTCTCCTGGCCGAAAAGGTTATCGATCAAAACGATATTAAGACGAGTCATATCACCTATGACAAGAAGCTTTCGAGATACGTTATGGATCAGTTCCATATCACGCTGATGAAAAGCTCGTTCTCAAGAGGAAAGAAAGACCACAAGGACTTGAAACCCGTCCTTGAAAAATTCAAGGAACATACGTGGAAGCCTGTGGTGGTTGATCATATCGATTTGTCAATCCGAGGAGAGTATACGCCGGACGGATATTATCTCCCTCTTAAGACGTTTAAATTTTAATGCCTATTAATTATGTGAAGGTGAGAGTCTTTTCTTCGTGTTAAGACTCATATGCATAGTGCATGGAATTGAAATCATAATCTTTGGCAATAATCTTTAAACCAAATATCAGTATCGAAATTATGTCAGAAAGCGGATTAAGATAGGCAAGTATTAAGGAAGAGTGATAGCTTGAGGTTCATGGGGCATTTTCATTTATTTTAAAAAAAAAAGAGAGATGAGTTTTGATGATTTATTTCATTTGCAACGCGCTCATCTGAATTATTTTCACATATCACTTCAAATAAAAAAAGGATATCGTGTAGGCACTAATGAATAACATTGAGCTACCTACCAAAAAGAACGAGAAAAGTACTACGCCACACGTTTTTGATAGCTCACTGTCTTCCCAAGAAAAATACCGGACCTTCAATGAGGAAGTCAACCAGCCTCATCTCAGAATGAAGAAAAAGTTTGATTTAACGGAAGGTATTATTCTCACTTCAAAAAACCTCTGGTCCTCAACCTGCCCTTATTCCCAGACACACTAGAAGCAGAAGCCTTGAGGATTTTCAAAAGCAAGCTCACCAACCGAGGAATTCCAAAATTTGTGAGCAATCTTAAAGCAGGCACGGTGTTTTTCTGTGTTTTGATCGTTGCGATTGCAGGTAAAATCCGCCATTACTTCCTTAACAAACCTTTCATAATTCACTCAAGGCGTGCATGTATATAAAAAAGCCGCAGAAGTAAACTCATTGGAGCTTGGAATCAATACTGTGGGCGTATTTAACAATCGAACGATCACCATTTCTTCAATTGGTGCGTTATTGCTGGAAATTTCGAATAACAATAGCACTGACTATCAGAATAGAACAATGCTGCTGGATCAGTTTTCTAAGCAGCTTAAAGTGCTCGAGCAGACTCAAAAATTATTAAACTCAACGCAGAATCAGCTTGCCATGATCCCTATCCTAGAGAAAACTGAGGTCGAGCTCAGATCAAAGGAATACGAACCATTAGACCTTCCGAAAAACAAAATATCTCTTTGCTACCTCGTAGATCTGTTCCTCCTCCAAGGAGCTCTTCTCGTGCAGCGCGGCCATGACCCAGCCTCTTCCACAGAGTTTAAAAACCGTGTAGAATTCCTTACAAAAATCGCAAATGAACCTCTCTACCAAGGGTCAAGTCTGATAGCAAAGGAGTTCTATCTGGAATACCGCGCCAAAGACCAAGGGTTTAGAGTCTTATTCCGGATCTTGATCGTGAGCTTCTTCTTAGTGACTGTGCTATGGAATGTGTCGGCGGCAGGGACACTCTATTTCCTCAAGAACTCGAATAAAAAGTTCTTGAGGATGTTTGATGGGTATCTCAAAATCTCGAGGGAACAGCTCTACCGAGAGAGAGCCAGTGAGATAGAAGACGAGAGTTTAAGCACAGCTGCCCAGGATTTGTCCTCTAACACCTCAAGAGCTAATCTCCGGGAGCCGATCAACGCGAATACTCCACGGTCTGAGGTGGCGATGTCTGCTCAGAGCATCTTGAACAGTATTAAATTTAAAGTCAGCATCAGAAAGACAGTTCGGCGAGGCGCATTGATTATTTTGATATACGTTGCGTTGTTCAGTTACATGACTTACCGCGAAGAAACTTTCTTAGATACTATTGACACGGCGCTCTCTCACAGATATCATTTGGAAAATAGAGCGGCTGCTATCCAGAATCTCAATAATGTGGCTATGTATGTGTCTCTCCTCAATCAAGATGTTCAGTACGAGGGTAATTATATTCCTCTTTGGTATATGCTGAGTTTTTATTCTCATCTTAGGTCATTCGTTGAAAAATAAGTCGATTCAATACATAAAAGACATCGAAAAATCATTGGAAGAAACAGCTAAAGAGCTTGATAAAAGCTCTACGTTCACCAGCTACCTGTCTACATTTAATAATTACAATACCTATGATGTGTGCTCCTTACTGGCAAAGACTGACGTTGAGAAACACCGTAAATTCATTTATTGTACGTTAATGATTTATTTATGTTTTTAGACTGTGTTGATGCGCATCAAGGAGAACTAGTGAGTGGATTAAAGCACACCATCCAGGTTTTAAACAACACAATTTTGTCAAATTTAGCTGGTGATAAGGCGGATTTCACGCAGAGAAGTGAGCAAATTTTTGTATTTGAGGTTGCTAATTGCTTGGGTAGGCAATGTAATCAGGTATGTGAGGAGAGCAGATGAAGTCCTTGACAGTAAGCTGCGAAAGGACACAATCTCAGAGGTGAAATATAGCTACGAGATGGAATACGGGAAACTGATAGCTATTACGATTCTAACGTTGACAGTGGTCTTCTATTGGTTTAAAAATTACCAGCTCGCGACTGATGATGTTTGGACGACGAAAGACATTCTGAATAAAGTTTCGCTGGAAGAAATACGTGAGAATGAAAATTTGTTCGAGATGATCAGACAAAAAGATTTCCTTGAGGAACTCGAATAAAACACTCCATATTCCATGTTAGGGAAATAAGATGGAAATTTATAAATGCTATTCCAGTGATTTTTCTTCGGAGATAAGGAATCTATTAGGCTTGTGTGTTTAAAGTATTTTGTATAATTATCTGAAGCTGTCTCAGAATCATCGATAATTGCATTATTCATTGGAAGGATTATGAATTCCGAGACAAAAAGAAGGATTTTCTTAAGGAGTAGAGTGAGGTGAGGAGAGAGTTAGCCCTTTCGGGATTGTATAAGCAGTTATTGATAATTGCTGTACATGAAATAGGATTACTCGATTGATTTCAGACACTTAGTTAGGTATCTACATGAATAACTGTCAAGGAAACTCTTTTTAACAAAATCAATAGGGCAAGTACACGAATTTATATGTCATGTGATTGAAATAAACTACAACAAAATATTTTCGGCATCTTTAATGGATCGTATGGTAGATCATATCTCTATCTAAACGTGAAAATTTTGGAATGCGTATCAGGACGAAGAATCTGTAGTTTTGTCTCATCGAATTGTTAGGTTGACACTTCTTATCCTCAAACCGCCTTTTCTCTTGAGCAGTATTTTCAAGGATTGTTCTAATAATTCTAATCGAAGCAACCTAATTTGATTTTTTCATTTAAAATACCGCAAAACCTAATGCGAATTCAATTATTACGATTTCTCAGGGCATTTGAATATTTTAAATTTTAAATATTGGGCAATTATTCAAAATCGTTTTGGCAATATTTGCGTATTTTAATTATTGCCAATTAATTTTCAAGGCTTCTTAAGTTGCGGTATTAATTATAACAATTAGAAGCTTAGAATCTAAGCGATTTTCAAGCTGCTATCAATTTTCTGAAGCCTATAGTCCTCTTGAACCGAACGGCGATAATACTTTGCTCCAAACTTCAATTTATAGGTGATGTAATTAGGACTTCGAATTAATTGTTACTCTCAAAAAAATTTTAAAAACTATTGAATTCCAAATTAGTACATTGAGCTGCTCCGAAATGCTAAAAATTTGTTTTGGATGAATGTATTATATTTAAAATTTTCTCTTGAGTTTTAAAGTATCAATAATAATTTTTAAAAATGCAAAGTTATTCTCACATTGAATGCCAAAGTTCTCTGGAGCAAGAAAATCTTGTATTTTCCCGAAAATCTTCAGAAGAACCCTTCGAAACTCGAACCCCTGAATCTAGTACACTTCTGAATATAAGCGCAGATAGCCAGTTTGTTTCTCCTCCCACGCATGTGTTCGACGACGATTATGATATGAGCAGCAATATCGGGTTTCAAGGGAACTATAATGAATCGGATCTGCCGAGCAAAATCCCTGCTCAGTCTGCCAAATCCAATGGACTAACCCAACAAAGTTCAGTCTCAACAGTGGCAATTCCAAGCTCAGCGAGTCCTAATTGCGACTCCCAGCTCTCTCAGCTCTCTTTTTCTGAAAAAGTGCTCTATATAAAGGTATTGCTCCTTTTCCATTTTGAATTAACTCCCAATAGTTTGAAAGCGATATTTCTCAGGACATGAAAGAGAGCGAGTATTACATAACTCCTAGGGGTAAAGTGAATACCAAATTTCTTAATTCATATTCGCTCTGATAGGTGCATTTCAAAATCCTGACAGACTGACCTTGGACGGATACATTAGCCAGGAAGTCATTGGGCAACATTGTTTCTCTATTGGCAAAATGGTATCTTATTATTTCAACCAAAAAAACCTAAATCTGTAAATATCCCATCATAGTGCAACAAGACCAGGCCTCCCCTAACCCACATAGAAATTCCTGCCTCCAGCGGATATTTGAGCCGAGATCATGCGCACATAAACTGGAAAGGTGCTTATTCGGGACATGCGCAATGGAAAGCTTCGTTTATGTGTTTTTTATGGTGCCAAAAGCAGGGGAATCGGCGATCTCTCAGCGCAGAAATAAATAAACACATATTTGAATTTATTCGAGGTAAATGAGCATTTTATTCAAAATGCTAATATCTCTTCTTCAGAACCGTATCATTTCTACCTTGAGCATAAAGGACTATCATCAAATACCTACCAAAAAATTTCTCATCACGTTCCAATGAGATTGGAATCAGATCGCACTATTTCACTTGCTTCAGATATAGACCTTGATATCCTTGAAATCCAACATACTTTCCATCCGGCGAAACTGCAGCCCAATCAAATTGACTTTGCTCAGGATCTTATGTCCTTAATGAGAAATCATAACGTCAAAGTAATCGGCATCCAAAACAGTTCTCTTGCGCACCTCAAACGAGCGTCGAAAAAAGCAACAAGCTCATCAACTGTGAACTGGGAGTCGCAATTACGGTTTGGTGTCCCTTATCTTAAGTTGGAAATTGGCAGCGCTAACTCTCAGGCCAAACAGAAATAGTAAAGAAAAGAATTTATAGTCATTGATTAATAAATTTGAATAGTTTGGTCTTCCCACAAGCCAAAGACAAATTTGTGATTGGACGTGAGAACGATGCTGACATGAAAATTCGAAGTCCGAATTGTTCTCGGAGACAAGCGAGAATTTGCTGGCAAAGAGAAAAAGAAGGTGATGGATTTCAATGGGTTATTTTGGACGGAGAAGAAGGAAGAAGCAGTTTGAACGGTACTTGGATGAATCTTCGGACTATTAGCGAAGTAAAATATGGGATGAGTTCAAAACTCATGCCTATTGAGCATGGTGCTGTATTCAAATTCGGCGAAACAAACGCAACAGTAAGAGCTAAATTCTTAATGGATGAAGCTTATTGTTTTTCCTAATAGATGTTCATTGGGGAGGTGTTGTTTACAAAGGAGGACCTTCTTAAATTCAGAAATTATTCAGATGGAAAAGCACCTACTCATGTTGAGAAAAAAGACTTGCGAAAGTCTCAGTTATCTCAAGAAAGGAGCGAGAAAATTGAGGGATTTCCTCTAAAGACAACGAAAGTTGCTGTTAAAAGTGACTGAAGTTCAATAGGCTATTTAAATTAATTAGAGACTTTTTTCCTCTGATTGTCAGATTTTAACACTTGATTCCCAAGGTTTTTTATATCAAACGAGTTCAAAATTGATTAGTACAAGTTCCTAGCGACCATCGACCCACTGTAGCTTTCTCCAGACGATTCAAACCAATACTTTGTTTTCAAGGAAATTTTTTGGCGTCTTTCTCAATCCGTGATGTTATATACAAACATTTTTGAAGAATAATAATAATTGCCTCTATATCTGCACTCTTTATAGAGATAATGATGGCCTCATTCAAAGTAATTACTCATATTTCAGTTCTTAGGGTCTATTATCTCCCATGATCTCTTCAAGATAAAAACATTATTCACCTGACTAAAATTTCAATAAATTTAACTTCAAAATTTTCAGAGGTAATAGGTAAGCAACAACACACCCAAAGCAATCTTTGAAAATTAAACCTGAAGCTATATGAGCACAAGCGTTCATAACCCTTCATTCTCCTTGCGAGGACTGAAAGGTAAAATAGATGAAACACACAGCAGTCATATCCCAAGTGGCTTCGACCCCAAAAAAATCTCAATATCCTCCAAAGAAAACATTACTGGTTCCAAACAAGGCGCGTTTCCAGATAAACCTCATGCCAAAACCCAGCTCAGTCATCTGCTGAACTTTGGAAAAAAACTTGAGGGTTACCGTCAAAGTATCGCTTCAAATAAAAAAAGATCATTTGCAGCAGCCAAGCCTGAAGTATTCTCAAGTTTCCAGCAGGCGTTTCCGTCGAATTCTCGCAAAACGAAAAATACTTCGCAAGTTGAAAACCTCAGTATGCATAACCCGTCGCTTTCGATCTCGCAAATGCCTTCCGATCTCCTCTGGGCTCAGGTAAGACCCCCTCGGCAGCGATTATTTATTTCATCAAATGTCTCGAATAGCCTGCAAGTGCCTCGATTATCCGTTCCAGCGGTACTCAAAGAAAAATGCTCATTAGTACTCGCACATTAAACCTCACTCGAGGGTTACACCCTGATATTGTGCTAATGAAGGATAGAGAGGCCTACAACTCATATAAGTACCAATTAATGATGGAAAAGCGTAATAGCTATTGATATGAATAGATTGGGCAAAAACGATCTGAGGAAATTTGTACCAAATGCGAAGTATCTTCATTGCTTTGAAGATATTCACGTCAAAGAGGCGGAAAAATCACAAAAAGATGTATGATTATGAGCACGGCTACAAATTCATTCAAATTTTAGAAAATTGATATAGATTTTAAAAGAATGGAAGAGCTCGGCACGAAGAAGTATAAAACATGGGAAGATGTAATGAAAACTAGCTTAATCCAGTCATTTTATGCAATGTAGAGCCTGAAAAAGAAAGCAACAAAGCAAGTGGTTGATATGATCGTGATGACTTAGAGAAGAGACTCAAAACCGCAGAGTTGCTTGATTGGTTTAAATATGTGGCTAATTAGGATGATAAATTTATGAGAATCTAAGGGGTTTTTTTGATAAAACATGATAGTGAGACATATCAAGTTCTTACAATGGATGATATTTTATTACTTTACTAACAAATATTGTATGATATATAAATTTCATGGAGTTTGCTTCCAATCATCCCTTCTCCATGGAAAATGCGAGTCTTGTTCATCTAGTATATAGCGAAATGAGCAAATCTCGTTGATTGATATGGCAATGTCTGTGGAGCAGGAAAAAAATGCTGCGAACGGTGAGACACGCACAATTGTGAAAGAATGGAAAAAAGGAGAAGGGTAGTATCACAAAGAACGAGCCTTTCGAAGGTTTTAAAGGTTTGAAAGCGAATCGTATCATTTTTATTTAAAATGTACCCTTTTTAAATCGAATTTAGTTAATTACAATAAGTTTTATCATTGGTTAAAAATGCACGATCCGTTTTCGAGAAGAAACTGCCTATTAGGAGCCCTTCGCCATGATAACTCGCCCGTAGATGAAATATTGCTCATGATGTAGAGTCTCGCGGCGAATATTGGAGATCGCATTTTCATCTCTCCGACAGCAATTATTTTCCAATAAAACATATATTAAATAAAATCACACACAAAGCTCAAACTCTTGAATTAATTAATTTCCGAAAAATAAATCCTCCGAAGCTTGAGCTTCTGATTAGATATAGCAATGAACTTAGAATACGTAAACCTTTTCTATTACCCTGTTCCCTTACCTTTTTCACTTCGGTACCTCCTGCTCCAGCCCATGTTCCAGAACCTGTCACCGACGCGTAAAATTCAACAGTTTTTTTTCGTATAATCCAGGATATTTTAGACAATCGCCCTTTATTACCTCCGATTAGAGGAAAAAGCTCCGATTTCAGGTATGCGCACGGAAGTTTTCCTCCTAAGCATGAATTTATAATGCAGTGCTGCGAGATACGATGAATTCAGAGAGGCAAATACCTATCGTCAACCAAATCTGATGAAGCAAATCAAAAGCGAACCAAAACCTCAAATTTCGCCTCTGGATGTATACCATATCATTCAACTTCCCTCAATTGAACTTCTATTGGCTCAGATCAATACGCATAGAAACTTACTTGATTTACAGTTGAAGAAAGCTGGAAATCGTCTGACTGAAGCCTTGATCTCTCCAAAAGAATACTCCAGGCCAAAAGCAAATCCTCATTATCAAACAAAATATGCAAATCAGATGCAAGGACTATTCACTTATAGAGGCCCAGCGCAGCACCCAGGCCTAGATGGATATGAACGAGAAGGCAGTCCTTCTCTACGAATGCCATTACGCTATCAATCGCAAGTTCTTGCACCAGTGATGATGAACAGCGGTGATCTGAGATATAGCCCGGATCGAGCAACTTATACTCAGCCAGATGAGAACCATCACAGATATATCGAGCAAAACAATCATCTTTTCGAACAATCAACGCCAAAACTTCCCAAAATCAAAAGATTCCCATCGTAATTGAGGAGTTTCGAGCTATGTCTGAGTTTGAGTTAGGGATTTTGAAATGAAAGGTTCAAGTAGCGATTCCAGTGGGATTGAAAGCGATGATTCTGAGTTTGAAAGAAGAATGCGAAAAGCGAAGCGAAATAAAGCTCTGAAGAAGCGCTTGTCGACTAAAATCCAAAATTATAGTAGTAGCGATGAGGAGGAGGATAAAACAGAAGAATCTGAGTGGTCGATGACTGAGCGATCTCATTCTCATTCTCCTTCAAAGAGGCATAATAAGCAAAATTCAGCACATGATCGAGCTCAAAACATCTTTCGGCCTCAATTGGCACCTGAATGTACTTTTTTATTCTTTTTGCAGGTTTCCTCAAAGTAAACAAACCTTTAGTTCATCTTGGGCAATATATGACGTTTATGAGACCTTTCCAAGTGGACACTGAGTCACTTATGGCGTAAAATTCACAATAATTATTCTTGCTTATGGATGAATCAGGATACAGAATTATTATCGCAGACAATGGGAAGAAAGTATGAAGATGCATCAGAAACTACAAAAAGATAAGGCATTTAGAGCCAAAAAAAGTACATTTGCTGCTCCTCGGGTTTTGTTACGATATATGGATGTTTTCTCTAGAGAAAGCGCTTTTGGAGAAAGTCCTACCAAAAGAGCAGTCTCCACAGCCAGAACCACAGGAGGAGATTAAAAAACCAGAGGAAATTCAGGAAGTGGTTGTGCCGGATACTAAAAAACAGTAATGATACGAATCTTTCAACAAATCGTTAAGATATATGAAATTATTCTCAGCAACGTGAGGAATAAACTTCGAAGCATGTTGTGGTTGATGGCGATGCCTGTGACGATTGCAACAGAAGCAAATATATTGGCATTTGACAGACACATTTTCTTGAGCGAGTTATATGAGAAACTCATCCCTGTTGTGGATAGCGTAAATTTACTTGGCTGAGGATTGTTCCACTGATATCATTTATGAAGTCCATGATTTCAACGATAAATCAGCGCATCTTTGACATACTCGTCGAGGTATACAACCTTAATCCTAATAATAATTATTCTGATTTCTATCATCTAATGGCAGGCACTTAACTATAAAAAACCGATTGATATCATCATGTCGCCAGGAAAGAAACCAAGCAAAACTCTTCAAGCACAAGTCAATTTTTTAAAAGTAGATCTCTCTCCAATGTTTTTTGATTTACTAATTCATTGCTTCTCTCCCTCAAAGGAAAAAGTCGAAAGGATCATTCGTGAAATGAGCAATGCATCAGCTGCTAAAGACTACGACGATGATAGTCTTAGATTCTTTGGTAAGCAATTATATAAAAAAGCATGCATTAATCTATCGATTTCTCCTTCTCAGGCATGCTTTCACATAACCTCACTTTCATTCCTGATGGTTATCTCAGTGTATTTGAAGTCAACAGAATGGCTTTTAACACTTACGGAAGATTCAAGTAGTTGCTTTGCCAATTATCCAACTAATCTCGTTTAGGGAGCATAATTATCAAAGTCAGATGATCCTTGGATGCCACGTTTTCATTCGTGGACTGATCCACCAAACCATCTTGCGACCAAAGCCAAAGGATATTTTGAAACAGGTTCCCCCTATCAAAGAACCCCAGAAAAAAATAATGCTGCTACTTGCTTCTATTATCTACCACATTGTAATGGGGATATTCAAACCTTTCCCGATCGTTCCAAATAATCAATCGCATTTATCCGCCGAAGAAAAGATTCCTCCTGGTGATCCTCTCTACTCCTGTAAAATTTCTTCAAAGAATTCATGTTTTTGACACAATATTTTGCTGCTCAGTCGATTTTTCTCAGCAAGACCCAGAACATAAAAAGAATTTACCTGCCCACTCAAATGAGCTGATAAATGGGATGATTCCAGAGGCATTACTAAAGATTTTCTTCGTAGATAATCTAATCTGGTAACGTCATCTTGATGATTAACTATCTAAACTTATCGTAGGGTTAACTTAATGAGAAATGAAGTAATTTCAACAATCAGAAATCTCCAAAAGCATATAAATCTGGTTTGGGATTCCAAGATAATTTTCCCAGACATCTCTTCTTGACATGCGAGTTTTTTCAAATTTTAATTCAATTGAGTTACCGGTAACTCTCTCTATAATAACTCTGTACTAGACCCATATAAATTTTTCCAGTATTCACTATAAGTTTTTTATTTTCACATGATGCGGGGGTAGTTCCAGTACTGTAGATCATCCAATTATGTGTACTTTTTTTCAAAGAATGTTATCTAAATCCACTCCTTACCTTCCTCTTAAATGGCCACTACAAACATATATTATTTCCTGAAAAGCTGCTGATGGGATATGGTCCTACCGAAGAAACTAATTCTCATTAGAAATAAAATTTAATTCTAATACGAGATGAGCAGTGTAAATCTGTTTTCATTATATCTGGTTTTCTTGGCCTTCTCGACATCCATTGCTAACGCACTTTCTGATGAAGACGAACCGAAGCTAAGCATAAGCCTTTTCACCAAGCTTTTTTTCCTTACAGAAAATGATTATAAAGAAATGATCACATGCAAATCGTTTGGAGAGACTGATTATTTCCTCTTTTCATGTCCACACTGGGCGCTTGTATACTTTCTTCCCTCTGAAACTTTCTACAAGATTACTTTTTTCACTCCGCATGACTTCAACACTACAACTACAAGAGCAAAATATTATCGAGAGAGCAATAGTTTGATAATTGCCTTTCAACGTGGAACATGGATCGCTTTCATTAAATTGAGATCTAACAACATCAATACAATAAAGTCTGCTCAATTTTCTTTAGGTCTTGAAAGAAGGATTCTCGACTTTTTTATCTGGAGAGAGTTTATTTTCGTAAAAGGAGCGAAAGGAACCTATTACCTAACAGAATTGAAGGAGATTTTCGAATCAAACTCGAGTCTTTTCCATGGAAGAGCCTGTAAGATGGTTGATAGTGTTCGAGCAAATTCTTTCAAGCAAGAGAATTTAGTAATCGCAAGCGATAAAGTGATGTTTTATTCAGTTCAAGACAGAGCGCTTATCGTGAATACTTTGAGTAATGACGCTCTTAATATTAGTTCAACAATATATTTGATAAAGTCGACAGAGTTGGATCCACTTTGCAATGAAACAATGGACATTTCTGCAAATTCTGATGGGAAGCTCATTTCAATTAACTGCGGAAAAGGACTCTTGTCTTTTATTTATAACATTGATCCGTTTAATCTCGTGGAGATTGTGGAAAACACTGACCGAAATGATTCTGACAACAATGCAATTCGCACTCGTTTCAGCGGTTTCTTGGACGCTGATACGCTGATTAAAGGAATAAATTTATCTTCTGAGCTCTTTTATGCTATTGAAATTAGTAAATATCGCAGCCCTCGAATAGCGCAAACAGTCAGAATCACCTGGAAACGATTTTATAGTATTTTTGAACCATCTCATGTGTTGAGTTTGCAGCCAGAAACTCCCAAAACCATCTTTACTACCGAAGATAGGAATGACTTCGCAATTCTTCAGGACAAAGAAAAAGATGGATTTAGAATTATATATGCCACGAAAACAAATATGACCCATAGGCTTCTAACTTTTGGAATTGACAGATTCCCTACTGGACTAACTATCAATCAGAAATTCATTCAATTAGATGATAAATATTGTTTATCAATCAATCACAGCTTCTGTTTTCCAACCAATTACAGCCTCCTCGGAACCTCAGCCAACCGTCTAAATTCAAGTAATTGCACAAGCTGTTTGGTCTCATCAAAGTCTGATATTGATCGCTGTATCGATAATTACTGGGAAATCGCTTGCGATCCAAGTTTATCCAAAGTTGTCTATGAAGTACCCAGCGATATCAAAAGTACTGCTATCTCACCGAGAAAAGAGGAAATTTGCATGGAACTGGCAAGAGTAGCAAAGGAGCATCGGAGTAAGTATTTTTTGAACGATGAATTTACAAAGAGCTGCCAGAAAAACCCTAAATTTTTTGTTTCTGCTGCTTATAATGCTGATTGTTGGCCAAAAATCACTGACCTATCGTATTCAGGTTACATCAAGGCCATCAAAGTAGAGTCTCACGGAGCTCTTCCTCAGCACTGTACGTTTGGTTTCAATACTGACCCTGACCAAAATATCTTGATTATTTTCGATGAATTTGAGTATGGTTTAGATGGGGCAAGAAGTCCGGGATCGATTACATTTTTAGCCCATTCTCACTTACAAGACGAGACAGGTCGGATTCCATCCGAACATCCTGAGCAAACAGCAAACGTGATCATGTTTTGTGCATCTGCGAATTATCTCAATGTAGAATACTTATACATTGCACGCTTTAAGTTCATAATAATTAAAATGCCGGCTTCCAAAGAGATCACGCAGCAATTCGAATGTTTGGGATGTGTGTCGCCCAGGAAAAAGTGTTACCCTATGATCAATGGAAATTGTATGGATTCGCAGGGCTCGTATTTCCGGGCTTGGACGCCAGAGAAAGGATGCTTTTGGATGGACTCTAAGAGCCCTGGAGGCTTGACTCTGATGCCGCAAGCGAAAGCATCTTTCCTCAGCTGTCCTAATACTGTTAATACAAATTTCTGTTCAAAGAATCAGATGAATGAGCAGAGCGGGGAGATATTAATCAATGCTGAAGATTATATCTTTCCGCTTTGTCGGCAGACGTTCATTTTTGAAAAGGCAAGCGGTGTTGAAATTCAAGCGCATATCCAAGCGTACGAGATGCTGTATGTTATCGTCGATAAACAAATTGTGTTTTTCAAAAACAATTTTTCGGATCTGGATTTGGCGGTTTTGGTGCAGAGTGATGGACAAAACCTGAATCTTGAGGTGGTTTTTTTCACAATGGACGTAGCCAGCACAGCTGACTCATTAATAAATACAACAAAAATATTTCTAAGAGTACTCGATTCGTTCTCGTCACGTGCCATGAAAGAGATTTTCGATTTGATGCTTTTCTCGCTAAAATTGTTTATTCTGTTAGTGGTTCTCTCAAATCTCTGTGTTTATTGCATTTTTAGAAGACAAGAGGCTCGGCTCGATGCTTCTCAGCTCGAGTTGGAAGATGTGCAAAACCCTTATGCAAAAATTGGATTTGAAAATAAGCATGAACTCTCTATACAGCTCTCTCGCGAGCAGATATTAGAGTTGGAGGCTATGGGCATTAATATCGATCTCAGTGGGAACAAAGTGGATAAAACAGAAGCCGAGTGTGCTCTATGCCTTGAAAAGATTGAATTACGGCCTCACCAATTGTACCTTTGTGGGAGACATTACGTACACATCGATTGCTTTAAAGAGTGGCTAGATAAAAGCAGAGAACAAGGGAGTGTGGACCTATGTCCTATGAGGTGTAGAACTGTGGCTCTGGAAGCCGAGCCAGCTGTCCGGTCTGTTGATGAGTGTGAGAGCCAAGATGCCACAGGTATTAATTCCATTATTTCTATTTCGCTCAGAGTTTCTGAATTTTTAGAAAATTCATTGATACACATAACTTCCCAGGCTTGATGATGATCATTTTAAGATCTAAAATGGGTGAAGTGGCGCCCATTGACATTTCGTCGAAGCTCTGGTAGACTTTATTACAACAATGAATCAATTTATTGAAGCCCTGATATGTTGAAATCATTATAACCTTTGAAGATGAACTATGAATTTGAATTCGTTTGAATTATGTTAATGAATATCTAATGTACTAATAACCCTGAATCGATAATAATGTTGAATTCCATTACCTTTTTTGCACAAATAGTCTCACTTTATTGTATATTTATGAACTAAAAGCAATTTATCAATCTCAACTTGTCTTAGAAAACACTCTAACTTACACAAAGTGAATGAGATACGTATCAAAGGAATATTGCGATCTCATTAATTACTCTATTTGTTATTGC
>ENA-UOTX01000200-UOTX01000200.1-compost-metagenome-genome-assembly--contig:-NODE-200-length-66482-cov-6.450885_pt1 | contig 66482 bp, 38 predicted proteins | sample MGYA00238143_ERZ746982 | MGnify/ENA primary metagenome ERZ746982 (study PRJEB28758, sample SAMN06268862) | compost metagenome | isolation source: single cell | place: USA: California, Emeryville, Joint... | reverse complement strand
ATGGTAATTGTAAAGTAATGATTAACTTGGATCTTTTGGTGGCTGATGTTTCCAAACTCAGTCAGCAAACTCTCCATCATCGTTCTCCATTCATTCGGTAAAGGATGTTTTTCAATCATTGAATCTTGTGCATTCAGGAACTGGTTCAGGATGTCCTCTTTTATTTTCTCTTCAGCCTTTTCTTTACCAATTTGAACCTTGTGAACGAGTTTCGGAGCATGAACTTTAAGAATTTTAATAATCTCAGCTTTGCTTTTGCTGCTGGTGAGGGACTGGTCACTTAAATTTAGGAGCTTGGTCACCATTGAATCTGACATCTGCATATTCGCTCTCATTAAGTCAAGAGGATCATTTGTTGATGGCGGTTTCTTAAACTTTTTCTGTGGTTTTTCTTTGGAAATTTGCAGTGATTTTTTGCCTGAACCATTCGCAAAATTGAGCAAAATACTCGAAACATCGAATGGATTCAGTTTGGAGAGATCAAAACCTGGAGCAAATGCTTGAAAAGGGTTCGGCATAATGCGTGAGGAGCTGTACTGATGCTCATTTGCTCTGGAAAGAGGACCAAAAGTGGGAGGTTTTATCAGGATATGATTATCCATTCTATTATTATAGGCATCTCTCGTTTCCTGCTTTATAGTTTGTCGAGTGTCACTTTCTTTCTGACTCTTGTAATTACTGTTTTCGATGAGCAGAAGCATCGGAGGCAGATTGCTTTTACTCAGAGCTCCATCTGGCTTGCCTTTCCGGTTTTGTGAAAAAATATTAGCGATTGGGTTAGATTCTGGGGAGATTAAAGGCTTTGGGAACGATTTCAGTACAGTGGAAGATATCAAATTAATTTTTTCTAAATGCTGCTGAAGCTCTCTTAAGAACTCGTTGCCATCAGGCCTGAACGGCTTTAAGGTGTTGTAAAATTCTTTTTTGTGGCTAGGATTAGCTGAATTGACTCCTATTATCAGCTTTGGCAACTGATTTGCATGGTTAATCTGATCTCTTAATTCCTTACTTTGGGTTCGAATCATTAGCATAGGTTCAGTGAATTTTTGTATTAGGATGTTCAAAGTATTTTCAGTTTCTTGTATCTTTTCGATGATTTGCGTTCTCAGCGATTGGCCTTGCAGGGCGCTGTCGATTTTGGATTGGATTACGTTTTTGAGATCAGGACAGGTCGATTCCATGTGGTCATCGGGGTGGGTTTTGATACATTGTACGCATAGGAAGGTGTCGCAAGCTCCACAGTAAGAAACCGCTGCCAGGTTATGAGTATCGCAGTCTGGATATTGCTGAATATCTACAGAATTCATCGTAATTCTCAATTGAAGAAAAGAGTGGTGATTTATTGAGCAATTAAATTGGTATAATTTTATCCTGCGAAAATAGTTTTTAAAGGCATTTGGAAAAAGAATCACTGATTTGGATACAAAATTCCTTTCACTGTGATCGCCACTCCATGAGCCAGGAGCTAACTCTAATATACAATTGTGGTTCGTTCCTTAAGTTGATTAGTCATAATGTGACTTCGATTGCGTTATGACTTGCTTTTTCAATGGTTATAGGTCTATGAAATTTAAGGTCATCGCGAAGAATGCCATAGGAAACCCTTTCGCTCCTAAAGTGTGCTGTTAACAAATTTCCCTGCCGGTTGAAGCTGCTTCGAAGATGAATCCTTTATATAAGATTTAAATTATTTAGATATACAAACACTGATCCTGATAGATAGTTGATAAATAAATAAGATTCAATAAAAGAGGTCAGTATTGTCACCATGCTTTTCCAAATGCCTTTAATTTACTCCTTCCTCTTGGCAGTATTAGTCCTAAATTTGCGCTTCACTCAAGGTCAGTCACCTTTGGAAAGTTCAAGATTATATTTGGACCTTACCACCTTAAGCGTCATTGAACCTCAGGATTTGAAGATTAATTTCGATCAAATCAAAAGCAAATCTCTTTCTGTTGCAAACTTCGGACACATCCCTTGGGGTCAGGCTTTCAAAGGAGACGCCTTTATGAGCAACCCACCAGATGGATGCTCCAGCATAACCCTAGGAGTATCGCCATCAAGTAATGTGAATTCTATTGCCATTATTGACAGAGGAGGCTGTCCATTGGATCAGAAGGTCCTAAATGCACAGCTCATAGGGGCAAAAGGCGTTATTATCGTGAATAATCAGGCAGAACAAAACATAAATCAGTTCATCATTGAAGAACAACAGCAGGAGCAACATATTTATATCCCAGCAGTCATGATTGATAAGGCTTCTGGTGATGCTATCAAGAATAAGCTCTCCAACGATTCTTCTGGCCAAGTCACCTTAGCTATCGACTTCAAACTCCCGAAATCGTCTGAAAAAACTAAAGTGGAGCTCTGGATCGCCGGGATCGACCAGTGCAGCTTCGAGCTTGTCGATCAAATGCAATGGATAAAGCAAAAATTGCATGATGCTGTCGATTTTTCTTTTCATCCAGTCACCACTTACTGTCTCCCTTGCGCAAGAGCCGGCTACAGTAATGTCATCCTCAATCCAGCCTGTGTTAGCTCGGGACGATATTGCTCACCGATTTATCCAAATCTTAAAAACACTTCGACTAATGGATCCCAAGCTCTACTAGAGGATCTAAGACGGATATGTTTATTCAATCAAAGCGAAGAATTACTATGGAAATATTTTGCTAATTTTAACCGGAGCTGTCTCAAAGACAATTCCTTGGAAAACTGCTCGCATCAGACGATGAATGCGATCGGTGCGAATCAAACTGCTGTAGATGATTGCGTCAAAGACAGCTTTTCCAACGGGACGGTTGAAGATTCAGATAATAAGATTTTTGCCAGAGAGAAATCGTTGATGCTGGAACGAGGGGTTAGAGCCTGGCCGAGCGTCTATATAAACCAGCAGATGTATAAAGGAGAGATCAATACAACGACTTTGTTGGGAGCAATTTGTGGTAGTTTTCAGAGTGTGCCAGCAGAATGCTTCCCCGAAATTATACCATTCGGACGCCCGACGATTAAAGGAGAGAAGGATTGGAAGTGGGTTGCTATTATTGGTAGTATAGCGGCGGCAGTGACGATCGTGTTTTTGGTTCTGCTCATTTTCTGCAAAAACCATCCGGAAGTTAGGCGTGATGTTGTTGAAAAGGAAATTTTAATGACTTCAATGGACCCGAAAATCGTATAATTTCTTACAGATGAATTATTTCGTGTTTGTATTTGCTGGACTTTTTTGGGAGGATTATGTTTGAGCTTGCAGCTGATAAACACATCAGTTTTAGACTTTGAAAAGAATCGATATTTCATCATTTTTGATAGAATTAAACTTACATAAAACGAGATCAATTGACAAATGAATTGACAGAGTATTATTATTTATATCTTTATTCTCATGGAATTGAAGAGTACTTGGCTTTCCTCATATGATGATGTATTCTCATCGTTTCAAAAAAATAGCTTTGATGATTTTCGTAATGCCCTCAAATTTGAGTCTTAATCAACAGATTAGCCCTACTGTGCAACCAGAAGATCAAACTATTAAATAAGCACCTTCTTTTTTTCTAACGTCTTTAATTCATAGTGAATTAAGATCAGACGCTATCAAGCTTCTAATATCGTTCTAATGCAAAGAAACAAGCATTCTGACTTAAATATGAGAAGTCATGCTTCCTTCTCAAAGTGTAAGCTGCTATCTTAGCTTCATTTGCAGTAAAGATAGCCTAAATTAGCATACTGAACACTCAGACAGAAAGACAGTAGCTCTGGTTTACTGAAAAACTGACCCTTAATTTAGTTGAACGAAGATACCTTCTAGAAATATGATTTTTCAGTTATCTTCTGATCGGAAATAACTGAGATTTGTTGAAAAACCTACAAAACACCAAAAATTCGACTCTCTTTCAGTTTCGTTTTTATGAAATAACACAAAAAACCACCTTTTCTGAATCCCCATAATCACTAACCATCCCACCAGTTGCTTAAATCTCTATATATAATCTAAAGAGGGCGTTGTCTTCTCGGATGCTAGTACTTGAAAATTGAATTACTATTTCCCGAATGCCGTGAATTTCAATACACTTGGCTAGTAATCCAGATAAGATCCGATATGTTTTATTCGATGCTAGCTGAAATCGTCACTCACGTCAGAATTTATACGCAGAAACGCCGAGAAATTTCGAATTGGATTTAAATTGCTGATTCCACTTTAATACTATAATTTTTTATTAATTTCAAAAGTATGCAATCAACAAAACAGCAACTCGAAGACCTTGTCACCCAAATTCCCGAAAAATGGTATGCTCAAGCCATCGAAGTCTTGATTAGCTTCATGGTAGGCCAGATGGAGAACGAAGCAATGCCTCAGAGCAAATTCACTTCACTCGAGAAAGAAAACGCAAAGCTCAAGGAAGATGTCGCAAAGCTTCAGAAAGAAAAAGCGGAAATTGCTAAATATCTCTCCGAATATATCGAAAACAGCGAGTTGAATGCCACCAAAGCTCGTGACCAGGCCAAACACTTGAAAGAGCAGTTTGAAGCATCTGTCGAGAAAAATACCAGAGAAATTGCAAGCTTAAAAGCTCTGAATGAGACATTGAGGAAGGAGAACGAAGCTCTGAAAAGAAACCGGGACGAACTTGCTAATAAAAGTGCAGAAAGCTCGAAATTAGTCACCCTTTACAACAACCTTAAGCTCGAATATGAGGCGCTTAAAGAGCAATCAAGCAAAAAATCCCTTGAGGCAAACAAAGTTGCGGAAGAGACGATCCAAGCTTTGAGACACGAGATCGGGTCATTAACTGCGCAAATGAGGAACAAAGATGCCGAATATCGAGCGAGGATTAATGATTTGACTCTTAAATGTCAGAAGATTGAGACCGAGCTGAGCAACTCGCAGGCAGAGAAGCGAGGCTTGCTTCAATCCTTTGAAGCGATCAACCAACGGCTTAAAGAAATGGATAAATTACAATCAGCTTCTAAGGATAATCAGGAGCTTAATCGGAAAATCAGTGAGTTAAAGCAAGCAAATGAGAAACTAGCCTCGATGAACGAAGCGCTGAGCGCGAATGAAAAGCTGCTTAAATCGAAACTCGAAGAATCTGGCAAAAAGATTTCCTTTTTGGCTGAGGCGTTGGACAGATCCGTTGCCAATAACGAGAAAATCACGAGAGAAAGCAAGTTTGAAAAGGCCCAAGCATACGAAGAGATAGGTAGGCTGGAGAAAATAGTGGACAAGCTGAGAGCTGAGAAGAATCTCCGACTCATTCAGCCGAATAGAGAAAAGGAGGAGATAGATCGATTAGTCAAAGAGGTGGATGAGCTCGAGAAAGAGAATGAGGACTTGCATTCGAAGAACGAAAAGTTATCTGCGAATTTAGAGGAGCTGAAGAAGAAGTTTGAGGAAGCGAATCTGAGATTGACGCTCAGTGATAGTGGATATGAGGTCATAGTGTAATGGATAACGTCAATGAAGCCAGTTCAAGCATTTACGTTATAACTTCCATGTAACATAGCTTAAATCTAAACTAATATTTGTCTGCTTCATGTTGCCTAATAAAATTATATGAATCTCGCTATTGAAACTCTACAGCAACAGTTAATGCACGTAAAACATCCTAAAGAGCAATTTGTTCATGATGAGACCTCATACTGGTTTGCTGAGGTATCTGTGCTTGGTTTCCAGTTTTGAAACTATCACCAGTTCAAGGATTTCCAGTGCTGGTGCTGCGTAATGCTAATGATTACGGCTGTGCTGACTAAAATAATTTGAAAATTTATTCAGTAGTGGATTCGATCAAACTAAGTAAAAAATACTGAACGGTCAAGCTAGTTTTAGAATTTGGCTAAATCAAAATGATATTTGATGGGTTTTTAGTAGAGTTATAGACGGACTTTGGCTTCGGCCATCAGCAAAACGATTTTGGATCTGAATGCGCTTGAATCATTGAATTCTTGTACGAGAAGAATTATTTGCTTTTAATTAAGAGGTCGCTTGATCGAACACAATTTCCAGATCAGGTTTTGCTTTGAGTTCGTTTAGGAAGAACGCAGATTAGGTATGTCCGTATAATTAAATAATATTGTTAGAAAGGAGTCGTTAGTAAATTCAATACTGATCGATCTGAATCGCGAAAAAATTTGTAAATTTGTTTTGAAGTCCTCGAAAATGCAGTACAACTCGTTGCAAGACCTCAACCAAAGCTCAAAAAGCTGGCCTACAAAAGCTCTTGACGCAGTCTTCAGCTTCATCGTCGGTCAACCAAACGCTGAATCGGATATTTCCGCTAACAGCCCAGAACCCGAAGGATTGTTTTCAAATTCTCAGTACCATGCTATGAGACAAGAAGTGGAAAAACTACGACAGCAGAACAAAGAACTCTCAAAAAGTCTCAACTCACTCCTCGAAGAAAACGAAGCGAGCTATTTTAAAAGTAGAGAACGTGAAAAGCAGCTTAAGCTTCAATATGAAGCGCATATTGAAAAGACAAAACTCAATAATACTCCATCTAACAGCAGAATCGCAGAGCTCGAAAAAGAAAACGAAGAGCTTAAAGCACGCTACCAAGATTCAAAAAAACAGCTGGAAGCTTGCCAAGAACACCTGAAAGCTGCTGAGACTGCTTGCGCGAAACTCAAGGCCGAGAATGAAGCCTTGAAATCTAGCAGCAAGATCAAGGATGAAGAAGTTGCGATCGTCAATGAGCTGAAACAGCAGAACCAGAAACTCCTTTTGGAGAGAAGCACCTTCATCTCATCAATTCAGCTGTTGGCAGAAAAATTGACAAGAGAAGACTCAACAGAGACAGCTTTCGCTGCACGCTTGGAGGACGCAGCTGTGGCGAAAGCGCTTGATGAAGCTGAGAGAAAGGTAAGAACGTTCTTCAAAGGGATGGCGACGAGAAACGCAGAGTTGAGTGGCTCGTTTAAGAACCTAGAGGTTAAGTTCGAGAGGTATGCGAGGGAGAGGGAGCTTGAAATAAAGGCGCTATTGGAAGAAAAGGCAAATCTGAATCAATTCTTAATGCAGGCATCACGAGAGAAAGCGAGCATGAAATCTTTAATCGAGAAATTGGTCTCGGATAGGGAGAAAAACCAGGAGTCGTTGGAGCATGAGAAGGCGAAAAACAAAATTCTGCAAACACAGAATTCGATGCTGATTTCCAGTCTGGAAGACTATAAAAAGCTTGTTTTTGAAGAGATTCAGAAGAAAAATGCCAAGTCGGAGGAAGATGGCTTTGAAATCGTTAAATCGGAAAAATAGACGTAAGTGTTACAGGTGATAAGGGAGGAAGAGGACGGCTAAGAGAACAAAGGATCAAATTGGACATGAATTCTTTATTTTTAATTCCTATAATAACCAAATTGGGAATGAAATTGAATTAAAGAGAAAAATTATATTACTAGTGGTTTTAATTCGTACTTTGGTGTACTTGAAGAGATGAGAGAGGTGACTATGCAATGAACTCCTTCAAAAGAAGTGATTTTTAGGATTGAAGATGATGATATTATTATTTGCTTTATAGATGATAGCGAACTAAGATAGCTTGAGATATTAGAAAATAAGATACAGAGGTCACAGAACACATGATATTATTAATAAACTGTTGAATCCACTGATATTGTTATGTGATGACCAAATATTTGAATCTTACTTGAGATGCATACAATCATTTGTACTGGTTATTATCTGCTATCTATTTAAGCATATCTCTCTTGATAAGATATGATGGAGATATCTTCCATCTAAGGTTCAAAGAGAATCAACTCCCTACTGGTAGAATAAAAACTCCCTAGTAATTTGATTCGGTTCGGAAGAGAATAAAATAATACTATTATAAGAAATATTTTTCTGATCATCCAGATCATTCCTTTGCCTGCCTACGATGAATAAAAAAGCAGCTGGAAATAAGAAGTGATGCTATATTTATAATTTTAAGTGCAAGATTCAATGATGGCCATGCAATCGAGTTAAAATTGACCTACAAATACAACGTTCAATGCGTACATGTAAGTTATCAATGGTCTGGAAATAATGCATTTCAAAGAAATCCGTAAAAGAATTTAAAATCGCACACGTCATTTTGAGTTAAGTTTGAGGTTTAATCTTTAGCTTCAATAACTTCCAAGAGCAACCAGTACCTTACATCGTCTGAACACCATATCTATCATTAGTTCAGTTAGAATAAGCAGCTAAGAGAGTACATTGAGCACAGTTGCTATGAGCAATTGTGTAGATTAAGCAGTTTACAGTTCTTTAAGTGTTTTAAAAAACATCTTTCGGTACGATTTCTAGCTTGACATTGACTTGTTCAGTATCAATGAACCAGGCTAGAATGTCTATTCGAGGTTCGTTGAGTCAAATTTGAAGCAAATTATATGGGTGCTCTTAAGTTACAATAACAAAAGTTCAAAGAGGCATGCATATTCATCGTATTTCCGAAGCTGCTGTTTTATCTCCTACTCCATTCAAAACTAACTATAAACAAATTAAAATTATTACAGTGAAAACTGCCTACTACGAATAATAAGAGTTTTATTTAAAATTGATATTACTAGATAACTGAGATTATTTAAGCGTGGTGAGAGAGGTTCAATTAAATCAAAACAAAACAAAAACCAAAAAAAAAAAGTAAGAATAGTCAGCTGTTGCATGAAAACTGCCGACCTTATCGCCAAAACTATTAAGAGTCTCGATAAGCGAGACTTTGCTCAGCAAACGCCACTATTAAAGGACCTTACCTGCTGCATCTGCTACAAATTATTCGAAGAACCAACGACACTCAGATGTGGTCATACATTCTGCAAAGGCTGTTTGAAATACTGCCTCAGATTCATTTGTCCGATCGACCGCACCCCATTCAGGTTCGAAGAACTAAACAAAAACATCATTATTTCGAAAATAATAGAAGTAATGCCTCTATTTTGTCCCGGCGATTTCAATCTTGTTCAAAACGACACTCCATCCCACGATCACCTTAATATATCATATATCGAATCATTGCTCGCATGCGCCAAATGCGCAAAAACTCTGAAAAACCCAATAACGCTACCATGTGGTCATACCTTATGTCAATCATGTATGAGAGGTACTCTTAGCACCGGATGCCCAGTTGATGGAACCAAATTTGGACGTTTTGGGAAGTATTCCAAAGATATTGTCATTGCGGAGATATCAAATATAATCAATCAGTTGAAAGAAAATCCATGCTCTGGCAGCAATACAAACGGAATTCAAACTTTAAAACTTTCAAATTGGAACAGGCATGTAGAGACCTGCTGGCACGTACCAATAACATGCGACTGTGGCCAGCAAATCAAACGAGAATCGTTTTTTGAGATTACAGTCGCTTGTAAGTGTGAACTTACTTCATGTGAATATTGCGATAAGAAAATTCCAATGCGATGTAATCAAAAACACCAAGAAATTTGTAAGTTTGAAGTCCTGGACTGTCGATATTGCGATGAAGTATTTTGCCGGACTGAGAAAGATAGTCATAATGAAAGATGTCGTGGTAAGCCTCGACAAACTACAAAAGATCGTCATAATGAAAAACGTCGCGGTAAGCCTCAACAAACTACGAAAGATCATTCCGAAGAAACTCATTCGATTTGTACAATTGAAGAAAGTGATGATGATGAATGCTATGAGCCCAAAGTCCAGAAAAAAGTCGATAAAGGCGATGGAAAGAAATCTAACAATAATGCTCTTGTTATGTCTTTTCCGCATGAAAATGTTATTGTGCTGGATTTTTAACATGAATTATATAAAAAACGAAAATTCATTGAAAGTGGATATATTTACCTCTATATATTTATTTCTACAGATTCTAATTCGGCTGAATTCTTGCTGCCTCAAACTCTTGTGAGATTTCTTCGATTAGAATAGCCTAGAGTATAGCTGAGTTAAATGATTTGAAAAAGAAAGATGATGTTTATAATGATGTTTTCTATTGTAAATAATGCAAAGACAGCAAAAGCGAATAGTTTAGTTTTTCATCAGATTTCATGTATTATTAATTAGTGCTTCATTTTCGATCATTTTAATTTCCACTGCATTATTTAAAGTTTGAAATGCAGTCAAGTCAATGAGCTAATGAACAAAAAATAGAGAAAGCAAACTGCTATAAAAATATACGCAATTTTTGTCAAATTAGTTAGTTACCATGAGCCCCCAGGAAATACTAAAGAATAGAAATATTGCAATATATCTAGCCGTGTGTATGTATTCATAAATCAATTCGCATAGTTGTGAATATCGGTTAAGCCTTTCAATTGAACAAAATAAATTTCTTCTATTTCCAAAAAAAAAAATCTTGGAAGCTCAGATGTATGGCAGATCAAGGCCAGTCTTATAGCCGAATAGCTTAACTCCGAAACCGAACGGTATCAGCGAATTTTCAATCTTGAAACTCAGTTTTATGACTGTTGATCAGCTTCAATAAAATATCGATATTTTCAACGTTAGCGCAGCTGGTTCGCTAGTTACACTCTGTGCTCATTGAGAGTTAAACCGAACAAAGAGAGGAGTGAAAACCTTTCCTCAACAAAGAATGATTTCTCATTGATGATCCCATTTAATTAAATAAACGAGATCATATTTAAACTCTATTTAATAGACGGTACCTCTGCTAAAGGTCTCCAAAAAAAATGAGTTCTAATGAACAAAGTTTCCAGGTATAAGACGCTCTTCTTAGTCTTCGATGCCCAAGACTTTAAATTTTATCCTCTCTCTATCATAGCATTATCCAAATCTACAAATCAGAGAAGACTCAGGACTAATACTTTTTATTAAATTAAATTAACCTCCGAATTTTCCTATTTATTACCTCTCTCTTTCTCCGCTCTAACCTAATTTTATTATTGCAAAATCCAATCTTGATTTTTCAGGAAAATACCTTTTTATGGACGTAGACGTTGCTGTACGCGAAATCAAAATACAACTGGAGGGCAGCGATGACCCTCACTCCATCAAATTTTCAGACGATATCGATATCGACGATCTGCGGTTCCTTTTGAGAGAAGTAATTGAAAATATCGCAGAAAAACACAAAGTAGGCTTCGTCGTTTTCGATCCTCGCAGCTCTAAGCCTTTAGATCTCGACAACCTGCCTGTCTATGATCTCGAAACAATAGTCTTGAACCCAAAAGCAACATCCACTGAAAACGAAGAATTCTATCAGGGAAAAGGCCCGCTCGGTCAAAATCAGCTTCATACACCGACCAAAGTTATGGCTGCTAACGTTGACCAAAGGACAACAAGTGAAAAAAGACCCGCTATCGTTGGCGGTTTTAGTAAGAGAATCAACAAACAAGAGTCAGATTCTATCGTGAAGACTCATTTTCTCAAGCGAACTCGGTGGTCGGAGAGCGGAGCTCTGGTTAATACTCTACCTGACTATCAGTACGAGAAGAAACAGACCTTCAAGGATAATTACTGTGAAACGGAAATAGAAACCCGAAAAATCGTGTTTTCCGAGACTGACACACAGCAAAAAGCTGTTACTGGCGCTTCATATGACCATCAGGTTATTAATTTAGAAGGTGATCGGCAAAACAAACCCAAAAAGCAGGTTTTCTCCACTGCTATGGCTGAGGACTACAGCGACGGTCATTTGAACTCAGGAAAGATAGGACAGACTCCTTTAGATGGCAACGACAATAAAATCTATTCATTCAAAGTTGGAAACGGTCCTTATACATTCGCTTTATCAGGACGCCCTTACTCACAAAAAACGCCTCCTCCGCTTTACCTCACCCACGAAGAATCCAAAGTCCTTCGAGAGCTTACCAAACAGGCCATCTTTCATTCCCAAGAGATAACGAAAGACGGAGAATTGCACTTCACAGACAAAGCTTATCTGAAATCTCAGCAAGGAGTTACCTCCGAAATGCTGAAGAGGGTGGCTAAGGCCATTTTTGAGGGCAGAAGTCTCGCTACGGTCACTATGCCTGTCAGAATTTTCGAGCCTCGATCGATGACTGAAAGATGCTCAGACTGGTTCTGCTTCGCGCCAGTCTATCTCACTCCAGCGAGCCAGACAAAAGACCCTCTGGAAAGGATCAAATACGTGACCTCCTTTATAGTAGGAGGACTCTACGTTAGTCTAACCCCTTTTAAGCCATTTAATCCGATCCTTGGCGAGACCTATCAAGGGGAATACCCTGAACACAACATTAAGATCTATACCGAAATGATTAGTCATACACCGCCAATGTTATCATTCTATCTCGCTCATCCGGACTGGAAAGCCCATGGAACGTTCGAATTAAAAGCTGATATGTCATTAATACACAATTGCCTTACAATTAAACGAGAGGGTCTCTGCACGGTCGAATTTAAAGACGGTCATAAAATAAAGTTTTCTTACCCTCATTTCCGTCTTGGAGGAGTGACTTCAGGGGAGAGAATATACCGATACAAGCATCACATTAAAGTGATTGATGAGGCTAACGGATTGAAGAGCGTTATTAGAATCGATCCTTCGGATCGACCAGAGGGGTATGATAAAAAGAGAAAAGATGTGCTTTCTGGGCTGATTTATAGGTATAAAGCCGGAATTGCCAAAAAAGATGCAGATGATGAGAAATTTAAGGACTTGGAGCAGAAGATCGAAGAGGTGCATGGCCAGTGGCTGAAGTACTTGTATTTCGGCAACAAGAAGTGGTGGGATATCGATGAGAATTTGCCCGTGAGGAATATTAGCTCAGAAAATCCGCTGCCTTCTGATTGGAGATATAGAGAAGATTTATTATGGGTGAAGCGCGGAAACAAAGAGTATGCAGAGGAGTGGAAGGTTGTGTTGGAAGAGAGGCAAAGATTTGAAAGGAAGCTGAGAGAAACTTATCATAAGAAACATAAGAAATAGATTTGATGAAATATTTAAGAATTTTCAACTAAAAAATTGACTTTGATGTGCGCTAATTCGTGGTTATCTGGTTCGTATTAAATGTTGGGTTTCTTAAAGAACTTGAAAATGGCAACAAAGTAGTCTTTATGTTCAAGGGAGAGTGTGAACGTGGGGGTATGACAAGTGAGAAAAACTATAAGTAAGGAATATACAATTTAACTTGCATTGATAAAGCAAAGTATAACAAGTCATCATTTAAAATCTTCAGTTGTGAAAAAATTGAGATCGGCGGCTACATTAAGTAGCGCCGCTTGGGCTCTCGTAATCAATTTTTGAGAAACACTGCTGAAGTTGAGCTCGCTACAAAAAATTTGTCAATTTAAGTCCAATGCAAGACATTCTTAGTAAAATTACTTGCATCATGGATTTCGCTTTGAAAAATCGGCTTGTCTGCAGCTAGATCACCGACATAAATCTTGTTCGAGAAACTCACTGCCATGTATTTGCCACAAGAACTCCAATCTAGCGACCAGATCGAAGCTGAGAGTCCATTAAAATATCATCAGTTGAAGAATTTAAAAGAAACCTTACGAAATTCATCCGCAGTAAAGATAGTGCTGAATTTCCCACTCCTTGTGTCTAGCAATTTGACGGTTCGGAATAATCCTCCACTTGCAAGGAGATCGCCCCCTGGATGCCATTCGATCCAACTGCTCTCTGGATTTCTGTAAGAAAAATGCATTCATCTTTATTACTAATTTTATCAAGCTCTGGCGCAGCAGAATAAAGCGGAGCTGCTTTCTCAGTGTCTATCATCTGACAAAACCGCTCATCGTAGGTGATCGCAAGAGTTGGAGTCTTTGGATTCCACCTGCATTTATTATCAAAACCTATGTGTTTTGATAGTCAGAATTCCTCCTGTGAAAAAACTATACTTCCATATGACTTGAGAGTGTAAGTATGGTTGGAAAGGGTTTTATTAGAAGCGATGTCAGAGATAGATAGACTTCCTCTGTCGTCCATGACTGCGATTAAAGTATTTTGATTATCTATATGCAAACTAGTAATGTTGCTTGCTAACAACATGAAGCAAGTGAATAGGCATATTGTTCTCTCTGAAGAAAATGAATACATTCATGGTTAGGAGAGGACTTCGCCCTTCTTACCAACCCGATTGGTTGGTAGCTGAACAGATGGTACTCGGCTTCGTTTCGAGTTGTTAATAGAGCAAGCAGTTTTCTCTTCGCTCCACTTGAAATATCTGTAATTTCTGTACAGGAAGTCACATGCGAATTTACTATGAAGTGTAAATATTAGTAAATACTGCCAAAAGCCTCGCCATAAGAGTAGATCCTTGAATAATTATTACATGCACTTTTTATTTCAAAACTTGCTCTGTTCATATCCGTGGTCAACGCTGAGACCAGATAATTTGATTGAGGGACCGAATGAAGCAAAGGGAATTCATTCTCTGCTAAAGTCTAAAGATTTAAAGCAAATGCTAATGAGATCTTTTTACTGGTTCAACTGCTGAGCGTGCTGGTGTGGATTTGATCATTTTATTTCGAGTCAAGTCGTAGACACTTATTATATGAGGATGAGATGTACACCAAGCGATTTTTATAGAAGGCTCCTTTGCTACAAACGCCACAAATGAAATAAGGTGATCAACATATCATCTTCTGTGCTACCTACCATGTGATTCTGTATTGAGTGGATTCATGGTATCGGGCTTATGGAATAATTCTGTGTGTTTTATCGAAATCATAGCTTACTAGCTCAAATAAATTTTAACAAATTCGCTTTCGAAATTTTTTCGAAACTGATAGCGGAAAGGCTATAATGAATGTTTGAATATGGAAGTGGTGATTAGAGATACTAAAATTTCAATGTTATTATGCTTGCCGTAATTTTGAAAATTTCCAAGAGAGAAAGGATCTGTCTCAGCTTCTGAATGATGATGATGCCAAATTACTAATAGTTCTCAAGAAAAGTGAATTTTAATTAATTCCCGAGGAAAACTCACAGACGTGCTGCTCCTATAGCATTGCCAAAAGGAAATAATCAGCTGCTTTGTAGATTTACTTTCATCAGTGTCCACTCTGAGAAACTTCATTCTATATCGCCAGGATCGCGACATCATGTTTCCATGTTTCGAAATTGCATTTTAACTTCAATATGGAAGTAAATTTCCATTTTTTTGAGAAGAGTAATTTAAGTTTAAGTGCCAAAGAGATATAAAGAAATGGATCAGATTAAAGGAAGATCTTTAGAGTTTTTTATCATTTTATTTAGTTTTTTTTGTTTTGTTTTGCTGGAAATTATAAAATTGCTTCTGATTTTTGATTTCGGTTTTTGGAAACGCATATTTCAAAACAGATAACTTGACCAAGTGATGAAAGGAATTCGCTTGCAGTATCTCATCTCATTTCTCTTTATTTATGTACGTGGAGTTTCTTTCACAAGGAAGGTATTATCCAGCTCGTTCAAGGTTGAATAAGAAGGATATCCTTGTGATTCTTCAATACTTTTCAATCAAAAAAGATGCACAGCCATTCACACATCACAAAACCTGGAATCAGCCTATGGACGCTAATTGAGCAACATTATTTGTGAAATCAGCCATTAATGCAGAGTATTGAGAAGAGATCGCCATCTCTACGGTTTCTGGCTGCGAATGCCCTTAAATTAAACTACAGAGAGCATCGAGGGGTATGCTTAACTGAAATGAGTTTTGTAACCTTTTACAAAATTGTAAGTGCTCAAAAGAAGAAAAATGATGACTTACCTCATTCCATACTGAAATGAGAAACAAGATGAATCGAGATGTTACATTACTAATCAATGAGTATACAACCTTTTCAAAAATATATATCGGGTATCAGTCATCCCAACGCAAATAACGCAAATTTCCTTGAAAGAAGCCCATCATATCTTTTTATATATCCGTAAGAACTTAAGCGCTCTTAGTCAAGCTAAAAGCAGGAATTTCGACATCCTTTATAAAATTGTTTCTTCAGTAATGCCAATTCTGCATCGAAAAATGCCCTGAATACTATCCCTAATTTTGAACAATTCAGGAGGGAATTTGATGATTTGCATCATGATAGTAAGATTAACATGTGTCTAATTGAAATACTTAAAATGCACCAAAGCCCAGCGATTTTTTGAAACCAAAACTGGCTATAATACCCGTTCGAAGTAAGACCTAAATACAATTTAAACCTTCTCATTTAGACAGCCAAAGTTTTCTCTAAGCTCTTTTAAAAAAGCCCCTAAGCTGTTAACTTTAAAATAGAAAAAGATTTCTGTGATCTTTCCTTTGCGCAGTGAAATAGTAGGTCATCAGAACTAATTTTTGATGAAAACGACTGACTGAGCACTCTCTATTAAACAATATAGTAAGATTGAAAGAAATAGAAATGCCTCTTTATATTACTTGCATCAGCCGTTTCTCCTTGGTATATCGCCTTATTCGTAGACAAATCACCCGCATAAATCTTATTCGAATAACTAACTGCCAACTGATTCCCACAAGGACTCCAATCAATAGAATGAAGCAAAGCTGATGGAGAAATATGTTTATTAAGAACGATTTGTCCGTATGAGAGTGAAAATCTTACGAAATTCTTTTGAGGGAAAAATCTCGATGGGCTTTCCGACCCTCACGTCAAACAATTTGACAGTCTTATCTAACCCCCCACTTGCAAGGAGCTCACCATTCGGATGCCAGCAAATCCAGCTGCATTCTTCATCACAGAATAACATTTCAAATTCAATAGAAACTCTTATTACTCTTCTCGTCCAGTAGCAGCGGATCAGCACATAAATCCGTCATCTTTTCAGCATCTATCAACTGTAAATAGCGTTCGTCGAAAGTTATCGCGAGGACTGGGGTAGTAGGATTCCATCTACATCTATTTTCATAATCTAAATAATCTTCATGCATTCTCTTGTAAAAATCCTCGGTATAAGTTTTGTCGAACAACTCCTTATTAATATCAATATCTGAGACAACCAATGACCCTCCAGTGTCCATCGTCGCGATGAGTCTATTCTGAGGATCAATGCTCAAACTGGTGATGTTGCTATCTGAACGAATTTCGTAATGATCGATAATGCATGATTACATAAATGGCCGCGAAATGGTTTCACTCGCTTAATGAGTTCTCTTGTCTGATAATTGTATAGATGATATTCAGTTTTGCATTGCGTCGACAGCAAGGCCAATATTTCTCTCTTTTGACCGCTAGAAATGTCGTTGATTTCTGTACCAAACGATGCACTTCAAAGTTAGCTGGATAATTTGATCTGATTTACTTCCAGGACATTCCAACTGCGAAGAGACACGTGAACATTTCGAAGTTATATCGAAGATTTCAAAACTTGCGGTATTGATGTAGTTCATTATTGAAGACACAAGTAAACTCGTCCCAGGGATCGAATGCAGTAATGTATTCTGTCCTAAGTGTTGTAATGACTATAAATCGCAAATAGGATTCTACGGTCACGAAGAATTTCAGCGCCTTGGGCTGAATGAATGATTTTGTTTCTGGTCAAATCGTAAATGGTTATTAGATTTGAGTTGTAAGAGCACCATGCGATTTTGAGAGAGGATGCTGTAGTATCTATTTGTTGGACCTGGTTATTTATGCATTTCCAGTGAAATCATCTACCTTCTGATTGAAAGTCAAGACTCTGCATTGAAGCGATATTCTGATGTATCTAAGAATAAATAAAATTTTCCTTTTTGATCCCACAATCAACAGTCTACTGATTCGCTGAAAACTTAATCTAATTCAAAGTTTAAAGAAATTAAAAGAAAAGAAATCGATTATGTTCATCTTTTTTTTTTAGTTTTTTATATATTTATCGTGGGTTTGTAGTTATGTGAATCGAGGCTATTGAAGAAATTAGCTTGAACAACCTCGATTCAACAAACTTACCATTATTTTATATCGTACTATATGTATGTATTATCGGGCTGATAACCTTGTTATAGAGTTATCTACCCGTAGATGCAATTTACAAATAGGTAGTAGGAATTGATACCTCCAAAATCAATCTAATCTATGTTAGCTTTCCTTCCATTTGCTTTATCCCATGTTCTTACTTTGGGATTTGCTGAATGTACGCAGAAATCTCTTGAATTCGTTGCGAGCTGATATTGCAACTATGTTTTCTTCTTATATGTTCATTTAAAGAAGTCGAAGACCTAACACCATTAATATCAGACAGGAGGGATGTAATAGACGCTTACCCATAAGGTTTTCCACAGTTTGGAACCATACAAACGTAAGTTCTCTCTATTTCGGCCGCCTTTCTTCGAATTCTCGTTTGTTTCTTTGGTATTTTGACGCTATTGTCATCCTTCGAGGCTTTTTTCTTGATTTTCTTGCTGGCGCTCTCCAACGAAGAGACTGCCTTGCTTTCGGTTACATTATCAACAGAAATTTTGGGACTCTCTTGAATTTTCGGCTGGTCAGCGTATTTTTGGTCTTTCACTCCCTGAACTGCTATTGGCAGAGAGGGAACTTCGATGTTTTTTAAAGAATGAGTGAAATTTTGGATGACCTCTGAATTGACCATTGGTCTCTGGAATCGGAGGTAATCGAATGGAGTCACCGTGTGCTGATTCGCCGCAGAAACGTACATTGATGCGATGCTTGTGCTTGGCGAGGAGACAAGCGGACTACTCAAGCCTGAAATCCCTTGAGGGGAAAGTTGACCGTTGAGTAAGTATTTAATGGCAATCTGATTTTCAAGATTCACCAACGGTGCGTTTTGTAGTAAACTCAGCTGGTTGGCCAAGTTATAAGCCCGGAGCGCGTGCAAATCGTAAGAATTCAGCATTTTCGCTTTCGGGTAGGCTACTATTTTCAGATAAATTAAGTTATTATGGTTTCGAAGTCTCTCGATTATCTAATAATTCCCAGTATGAGACTAATAATTCGCGATCATTTGGGTTATCAGAAAAATAAAATTTATACGTATCTTATTTTAGCTAAGGTGCTTTTTATAATTGAGCTTTGAGGTTACGAACTCCTTTTTATTAGCTCCGCATCGTTCCAGATTAAAAAATAGGTTTCCGAGCTTCCGTTTTATTACTGATGGCTATAACTAATTTTTAAAAATGGCAGTTAGAATTTAGGAACAGTTTTTAAGATCGGTTATCATTAATAAGGGGCTCTGAATTTTTATTTCGGAATTTTTTCAATTGTTGCAAATGAGCCTCCCTTTCTTTTACTATGAGCTGAGAGCGCCTGGATGTCCTTACAATAAGAATACCGACGCAATGTAGATCAAGTGATGAGGATGCTTTACTTCTCATGTAGTATAATCCTCAATGACAAAGTTGCTTTTTTTTTTTATTAGATGAGATCCGCGTTGCTGTAAGATAAGGCTCGGTGGTTGAGAAGCTATGAAATGCGTGAAATCTCCATATTCAAAGTGGCTTAGAAAGGAATTTTAGTTATTCGAAATAAGTTATTGCAATTGATTAAGGAATTTAAGAAGGTGTAAGGGACCCACGTATTCCTGTTTAAGAATCGAGGGCTACGCTAGTTTTCCGTACAGAAACTCGCTGGATTGTTGGATATTGTGAGTCTAAAACATATGAGGTCTTCTTAATGATCTAACCTAATTGTTTTTTCGTGCATAGTGTTCTAAAGAAGCTTTCGAGGAGTTCCTTTGAGTTTCGATCTAAGAATACGAGAGAAAGGTTCCCAAATTTATTGGCTCATGGGAAATCTTAAGGCTCAAGGAATATAAGCAGGAAACGTTATTTAATTGACTTTTAGATTTTAAATCCGTTAAAATATGGAAATACTCGAAGGTAGTATAGTTTGTTAGTTGAGGGAAAGGCACTTGTTTTTTTATCCTTTTGGTTGGAGATGGAGGACGCTAATGAGGAATATCGGGTGGAAATGCGAGAAATTTAGATGTAGTACACGTCGAGATCTAAAGAAAATATTTTTTGTGAAGAAATATTTGAGCGCTAAGAAAGGAGATATAGGACATAAAAACTTAGCTTTTGAGCGAGATTTCTCGAAATTAAATGTCTCATAGCAGTCGAGAAGGATCGAACAAATAAAAATTAGTTAGTTCTTCTTGAATCAGCATGTTCATTGCGAATAATATTTGATCAGTTAGGTTTTCAAGGAACGGCGCAACTTGCATAAGAGAATCTGAGGAAACTTAACACGTATAAGTGAAGCACTTCACTATCATTTTGCTAACTCCATTAACTTTAAATTATCTCGAAGAACTTTCACTCATCTTAGTAAGGCCACATCAATTAGCTTCTAGGTAAGAATTTCCAGGCTTAATTTCTGCTGTTTCAAGGTAAAAATTGGATTCGTGGACTTTATCTCTGATGTTTGACATATGTAAGTTAAACGACAATATATTCTGGCCAGAGAATCTCAGAAATCTCGAAAGAGCTCAAACGACTAGCTCTTCAGAGAAAAGAAAAAGGAAAAATCTTTTTTCTTGCGACTTCCACATCCTAGTTTGCGGTAATTTCATATCTCAAAGGTCTATTATTCACCAAAATTACAAATTCATAGCATCTCGTCGAATAAAAGCAACTCTAATGATTCATTGAATGAGAATGGCAGCATGGGAGTAAGCTACACGGTCCAAATAGATCCATAACTCCGATTCAAAGTTATCTCTACGGAGGATGTTGAGAGAAAATTATTTTGAGACGGCATTTTAACTATGATCGTTGCGCTCAAGCGCGATTAGCAAATGAGCCAGATTAGCAATCTCATTAGCAAATAAAAAAACGGTTATCTCAACGATTTTATTGGACACTCCATTGTCAGCACAACCCAAACTCCATTCGCTGATCTCCAAGCTCAGCGCCCAAACGAAAATTCAGGATGCTGTCCGTACTTAGGACTTGTTAATGTTTTCCGTTGAATAGCGAGGCAAAATATGCCTTTCCGTTTTTCTTTCCTTGTCGAAAAAAATTTACTGAGTTCACTCACACTATATTAAAATTCTTAATCAGACGGTCAGCGCTTATCTCATTCAACTTATCAGGTTACTTTCCAAATCAGCCTAGATGGAATGCCAACTAAGGTACCGTTTCCCCCTTATTTCACCCTAATCTCCGCCACCCAGTAAAATAGACGGCGAGAATCAGCCCGTAAATAAAAAATCCAGCACAGATATCCAATTTGAATCACCTGCAGGCGTCGAATATGAAGGAAGAATCCATTCGCTTCATCTCTACCGTGTCTCAAGACTCAAGAGGACTCTCTACATCGTGTTCTCCATCCTTACAGCAGGTTTCCTAGCCTTACTTTGCCTTTGGTTCGAACGATTGTACATTTGGCTCAATTTCACCAAGACAACCATTCTAGACGCTACAAAGCTTGTTATTATCGGAGAAGGTAGCTGACCTTAGCTCTATCATTCCTAATAAAATCTCTTTTCAGATAAATCAATCGAAATAGTGGATCTTCACAAAGGCACCTCGATGGACGACATCCGTTTTTCCTACCGTAAATTCGGATTCATTTACTCAACAGACAAGCACATGTTCGTCCCGATCCAATTTGATCTTACCTCCTTCACGTTGAAGGAGATTCACAGCAATTTCGGTAAAGGACTGACAAACAGCGCAGCTGCTCATAATATCGATTACTACGGTGAATAATCCCATTTAAATCCAATCTCACAGTCAATTCAGGTCGAAACATGACTGAGATCGAGGTCAAGCCATGGTATAAGCTGCTCGTGGATGAAATATTGAATCCATTCTATATTTTCCAAGTAAAACTCGCAATTTCCTGAGTGTTTAATTCCCTATCCACAGATGTTCAGTTTTGTAGTTTGGTACCTCGCTGACTATGGAGGATTCGCGCTAGTTGTATTCATCTTCACGGCGATATCTGTGGCATTGACGCTTATCCAAACCCGCGCTTTCCTCAAAAAGCTGCAAGAGATGGCGAGGTTAGAAATCGAAGTTAACGTCTTCAGAAATAAAGACTTGACTCGCCCGACTACGCTGCACTCTTCTGAGCTCGTGCCCGGAGATATCATCGAAATCCCAGATGGGAAAGTCATGCCTTGCGACGCGATCTTGCTCAGCGGACTTTGCGTCATGAACGAGTCTATGCTGACTGGAGAATCGATTCCAGTAGTGAAAAACGCGTTGCCGGTAAGTTCTGCCCATTACAACCCGAATGAAGACAAACAATACACGCTGTATGCAGGAACTACCTGCATTCAGTCGAGAACGCATCAAGAAAGCCACGTGATCGGTCTCGTCACCAACACTGGATTCATGACGCTTAAGGGCGGGCTTGTACGATCAATGCTTTTCCCACGGAAATCTGATTTCAAGTTCTATACCGACGCGCTTAAATTCATCGGGGTTCTCGTTGTGCTTTCTTTTATCGGCCTCGCGGTCGATTTCCCTACTTTCATAAAGGACGGAGCTTACACTACATTTGTCCAAGGTTCTCAGTTGATTACGATTACAGTGCCTCCGTCGCTTCCTGCTTGCTTGTCCGTTGGGATTAACTACGGATTGCAAAAGTAATCTGCCTGACGTTGTTCTAGTTAAGGCTAATGAATATCGCTAGGTTGAGAAAGTTGAAGATTTTCTGCATCGCACCTAACAAAATTATCGAAGCAGGAAGAGTCAAAATCATGTGCTTTGATAAAACAGGAACACTTACTGAGGAGGGATTAGACCTTTACGGCGTCAGAAACGTTTTCGTTGACAAAAGTAAGCATGAGTGCGCTTCTCTAAAGTGCTAACTGTACTCTCTAGACACTGATAGGATCTATTTCAGGAAACTTTGCGGTGATATCAAAAGCTACTCAAGCTTTATCGCCGATGCAAAAGCTCGGAAAATGCACTCCAAGGCTCATTCTATGTCAAAGGAAGAGATCATGCTCAACGCTATGTCTACCTGCCACTCTCTTACGATTGTCAACAACCAGTTATACGGTATAAACGCGGATGATAATTCCATATAATTAACACGAATCTCATCTAGGTGACCCTCTTGATATTAAAATGTTCGAAGCGACGGGTTCTAAACTATGTGAAAAACACGTTGAATCAGACATTGATTTCGGGTCTGCAGAAGCGATAGTGAAGACGACAATTAAAGCAAGCCCGAACAGCGTGGCTCCTTATGTGGAGAACATCCAGACGCAGATCATTAGGAGATTCGAGTTTACTTCCAAGCTCCAAAGAATGAGTGCCATTGTCAAAACGTCCCTAGAAGACGGTGTGTATCGAATGCACATAAAGGGAGCTCCTGAAAAAATCAGGGAGCTTTGCAAAGAAGGCAGCATCCCAGAGAAATACCAGGATACCTTATCAAATTATACTAATCGTGGGCTCAGAGTACTCGCGTGCGCGTCTAAGGTATTGAAAGTTTCAGACTTTGAGGCAACGACCCTTGAGAGAGCAGAGCTCGAAAACGAGTTCGAGTTTATTGGTTTTCTGGTCTTTGAAAACAAATTGAAGAAAATCACCCCTTCTGTAATTTCAAAACTCCATGAAGCGGTGATTAGACCCGTAATGGTGACAGGAGACAACGCGCTTACAGCTATCAGTGTCGCAAGACAGTGCGAAATCCTGAACCCCACTTATCGAGTGATGCTGGGCACGCTGCAGGACGACCCTCTCTCTGCGGGAGGAAAGAAAATATCATGGGATGACCTTGAGTTCCCGAACGATAGAATCGAACAGTCGCTTAGATTGGAGAAAATTGACAGCGAAGAAGAGCCTGAGGACTTCGATGATGAGGCTCATCATCTGATTGTTAGTGTGAAAGGGCCAAGCGGTAAGGATCTCCGTTACTTACTCTTAGAAATACTAATTAATACCTTTCGAGTCAGGTCTTGAATTAGAAAAGCTTCCATCAATTACTGATGAAAACCTCGAAAGATTCTCATTGAATCCGAACTTGCTGAATACTGAGAGTGAGGATTTGGTCTCTTATGCTATTACTGGTAGCAGCAACTCGCTTTCTCATGAATCTAAATTGTCAATTTAGGTGCCGCGTTCTCACATCTTCTTACCGCTGCTGAAAATAATGACGCAAACGCCAAGAAAATGTTGGAAAACGTTCTCAAGAAGACTCTAGTTTACGCCAGAATGAGCCCTGATGAGAAAGCGCTTCTCGTGAAAGCCCTAAGAGACTACCATCAAGTTATGGTTGGCATGTGTGGTGACGGAGCAAATGATTGCGCTGCTCTGAAAGCAGCAAATGTCGGTATCTCGCTCAGCGAAGCTGAAGCTTCAATAGCCGCGCCTTTCACATCAAAAACTCCAAATATCTCCTGTGTAGTTGATTTATTAAGGTAACTAACAAATTTCCTCATGGCTCACGAGTGATTTCCTAGATACGGGAGAGCTGCTCTGGCCACCAGCATTCAGACATTCAAATTTATGGCGTTATATTCACTGATTCAGTTCGTGAGTACTGTAGCGACTTACTACATTGACGTTTACTTCCAAAACAACGCTTACTATTATATCGACGGTCTGTTGGTTCTGACTCTTTCTTTCACAATGAGTTTCGCTGACGCGTATCCCAAACTCACTGTTTTCCAGCCAACTGACCGATTGCTCTCTCTACCGATTCTCTTGTCGGTGTTCGGGCTTGCTGCTATCCAAGGATTCTTCCAAGTAATGACTCTCAACTATGTACAGGATGCAAGCTGGTACACGCCTTGCACGAGCCTCAAAGACACAGACGTAGCTTGTCAAGAAAACACGGTAATTAGAAAACATCAGCGTTTGAGTCTTATTGACATTTTAGAGTCTGTTTATGATTTCTATTCAGCAGTATGTGGCTGTGGCCTTGGCGGTGAACATCGGAAAGCCTTTCCGAGTGCAATTCTTTGAAAACAAGTGGTTCTTATTGTCATTCATTCTTCTTTCGTTGATGAATTTGACGTTGATGATAACGACGAGCACAGATATTTTGAGCTTTATGCACTTGGATCTGATGCCAATGGAATTCATGAGATTTGTGGTAATTATAAGTATAATTAACACGGTGGCAACTTTAGCGTGGGAATGGATCGTTGTGCCTTTTGCGTCTCGGCACAACAGAAAGCACGCTGTTCCGGCTAAGAATTAAGAAGCTATTTGACTGGAACGTTTTATGATTTGTATATTTGTTTCTTGTAAAGAAAGGAGATTAATATTTTGATACATATTCATTATCTGGAAGCAGAAATCTACTCTCAGAATAACTGTTTTTTAAGGCTTTCCTTGTATATTTTCTTCTTCTACTAGAGGATTTAGTTTATGAAATACTTATCCAAACATAGAATAAGAGTATGCTTCTTGATATATAGGGATGATGTTTATCTGAGCTTAGTTTCTTATGTAAGTTTAAGGCTGATTAGAAGCCATATAGAATGATTCTCTTGAAGACTTAGGGTCTCTCCATTGATATTAAGGTTGTATGCGTTTGAGGTGTAGATCTACTATCAGAGCCTATTTATTCTTCAATATAGTATTTTACAACAGTTGAGTAGACCGCGAGTGGCTAAGAACCCTGAACTAACAGTATATGTGGCTACTTTTTAACGTTAACCATAGAATATTACTAACTACTAGTATTGTGGTGCAAATGAACTTAAGTATGGTAGTATGCTTTTGCAAATTTGAGTGTTTGTTAGTTTGACCTCGAAAATGGGAAATAAAAGGGGTCTCATACATACTATTCTATTAACTCTGGTAATTGGTTTTGAATTGAGATCGATACACTATTACTTGTTTGTTTTTTAATCTCCCACTAAAAAATATTTCATCAGTTGACAATTACTAAAATTCTCAAAGTCTCTTTACACGATGCTTAGCTTTTTACTAAAATTTACCTGGTTGTCACAAAAGGAATGGCTCTTCCATTACCAACACCCATTACTAATATCATTAAAGTGAGCTGGTAGGTGGCTATGACTATAATCACAATTAAATTCAAAGTAAAATTAAAAAATTAAATTATTAATTATTTCATTCTTTCTGTTAGATATACGCTTTGACCTCGAGAAGCTCATTCCTTGAAATCAGATAGGTCATTATTTTCCTAAAACAATAGTAGCAATAGTAGCATGAATTAGGCAAAAATTATTGAATGAAGTACCAAAATTTTCAAAATTCCATGATTTGAGAAGCCAGAAAAAACGATACATCCTTTCTTTGAAGGGTTTTGCTTTTACAAGTGAAATGCTCATAGGTAACCTGTTGTGCAGTTTTATTCTCATGGAAATTTTATTATAATAGTATCTGAGAGCAACACCAAATTTTCATTCTTTTGCTCACCCATCCAATCCGGAATCGTATCACGATTTAAGACAAAGCCACATGCGGTGTAGGTATCGTATGAAAACATGTGCTCATTTCTCTCTTGCTTATCTAGATAATTAAAATAACCGGAATTGAGAGTTGACACAGTCTCATTTCTATGTATGAAAACAGACACCTCGCTTGGAAAACAATGGATTCTATTAGCCATGGCATGAACGTTCTCAAAATTCAAATTTAGAAACAATCATGTATCAGAAAAACCAAGATAGCACCGAACGAAGACCACATTTACCGATCGATGTAATAAGCTATAAATTTGAAGAATATATAGGGTTTTTTGAAACGAAATTTAACTACAATATTATTCTATAGAGTTCTAAAATCCAAAACTACACAACATAAAAGCCAAATTAATTCGCTGATCGATCATGCATAACATCAAATAAAACTAAAGTTGGTTCGATAAGCAATCACTAGTTAGTTGACCAAATGCAAAACATATTGAACCCGTTGACCCAATGGACTGAGGCTCTCAGCAGATGTCTTCTCAACGAGCAAGATTACAAGAAACTCTCTCAACGCGTCCTCAAATATTTTTTAGATAACGATACTGATAAGCTCCAAATATTTTTCAAAACGCTAGAGCAACACCTTAAAAGCAAGAGAACTGGAATCGCTAGCAAATGGCGTTCCTTACTATTTCTTCGGGACGGATCTGAGAAAAAATCAAGGAATTTCGCTGAAACGCTAGGGGAATTAAAAGATCTCTTACACGCTGTCTATCAGATAGCTGCATCAGGCTCTGTGCTTAGCAAAGACGAGACAAATATTGCAGAAAACGACCTTGTTCATCTGGCAATTGAATGTGTGTTATACTGGCGGCTTCATTTCGGAGAAAGTTATGAGAATACTGGAGAGGTGTATCAAGCGTTATTTAGGAAAGCTCTACAGGACGGCATTGAATTTCCGAAGAGTTTCAAATTCTTCAGTCAAGATTCGTCACAAGCCATTCAAAATTTGTTTGAATCTGTCAAAGAATCTTCCGATGATGTCTCATCAGTGAAAGCATTGAAAGAGAAGTTGAAGGAAATAAAGCAAGATCATTTCAGAAGTCCTTCAGGGACTTCAAGCAATGCAAAATCTTCAATGGAAACTATTTTCTCCTCAAGAAATATGATAGAAACAGATCGCAACAATGGCAAATCCGATCAAATATTATCTTCGCTCTTGTCTCCTGGTACAGCTTTTCCCAAACTTTCTGAGCCTCAAGACTTGGAATCACTACCGCCACGCAATGCTGATAAGCTTTTCACATTTAATCCGGCAGAGCACAAAAACAATCTAATGCCTCTGATGATCCCTCAGAAAAACCCCCGAGAAAGACACGCAAAAGCAGAGTCCAAAAATGAACTTGAATATGAAAAATCGACCCCTGGCTTCCGAAAAAGCATCCAAAGCCCTGAACAAAAACGCAGATCGAGAGCTAACCTTGATGCACCTATTGAGAAGCCTGCAGAAAACTTACTTCAAGAAAGTGGTCAAGAGAATGCAAATAGACCTCAACAGATGGTGCTCGAACCTCAAACGACAGGCTTCACGTCTCCAAAGTTTAGTTCTCAGACATTGAGGGCCTCGAAAGGCTTTAGTTCACCTTTTAACAGAGAAATGGCTGAAATTGCGAAAAGCATTGAGATTTCTCAGCAAAGGACGAGACTAATCAAAAGTCCGAGGTTATCAAGACCAGAGTTAAATTCCATGCAACCTGAGTCATCTAAGCATATTTCGGTATCACAGAGTGAAAAAGATCTTCACAAGAAGTTCGCAGAGTTCAATTTGAACATTTTGAAGGAACTCGAGACATTGAAAGCCACAACTTCAGCGCTGCGAGAAGAAAATTCCGAATTGAAAAAAGAGCTGACTGAGCTGAAAACAGTGATTAAAAGCCCAGAAAATAAAACTAATTCACCACTAGACGACGGACCGTTCATGTTTAAATTCCCCTCTCACAATTCACTTGAAAGCAATATGAGATCCCCAACATCGCTAACCTCACCCAGCCAAGCTGACAGAGAAAGCGAATCAGGTTCTCAGACCCGGAAGTTCACTTTCCAGCAAGGCAAAGAAATCATCGTGGAAAATGGCCGGAAAAAGACTATCCTGAAACAGAAGGCTCCTAGCGACTATAATAGTCCCATGAGTCTCTACTTCAACTCACCGGTATCGTCGAACAGTATGAAAAATGAACCTACATGGGCGAATGTCAAACAACCGACTCTATCTATCTTGAGAAAAAGAATTGCTACAAGTGATAATCTCGCGCATGATACAGGTTTTACCGAAACTGCACCCAGCCGAACCGAAGGAACCCCATCGACTCAACAAGGCACTCCAAGAGCAAATAACTTGCCTAAAAGTCCTGTGTCGCTGGATGGCGTCCAAAGCCCTTCTTCTATCAGCTTAAAAACCCAAGGAAAAGAAATGGCTTCTCCTGTTTTGCAATCTGTATCATTAGTCAAATCGTCAATGGAGGTGAGAAAAATACATTTTCTTGAACCGAGGAAAACTATGCTTGAGTCCACAAAGCCCATGATAGAGGCCAGAAAGCCAATTACTAAGACGTCAAAACAAAAAACCTCATTAAAAACGACCGAGAGTAGTTTATTTCGTCAACTAAGCGAAAAACTCGAGACTAAGAAAGCTCTCAATAGTTTCAAGCGAGCTAGCTTGCGCGCTAAGGGACGTGCAGCTGAAAACGAGGCTTTGATCGTAGACTACAGACTGTCCCTTATGGAAGACCTGAAGAATCAGAGAAGATTGGCAAAAGTGAGTTTGTCATTCGAAAACGTCAGTGATCTACATATACAAAAATTCTCTGTTTTGATCCGTGCGAGCTCTTCCCTATTCCTCATCCGAGAGCCAGACCTAAAGAAACCTTCTATCAAACCTGGTAAGAGTCAACAGCTGGATTTCGTGGTGGGGATTGGAGAAACGCATCTGTTCACGCACTTAGCCGTTGATTGTAAATTCGAGCAGGTTGTACTTCAAAAAGACGGTAATCGGTCAATGGAACTTACCGTGCTCGTCCCTGTGACGTACTTTAACTTCATGGAAGGGCTACCCAAGCAAGAAGACGAGGATATTTCGTTCCTTTGGTCATCGAAGTGTGAACTTGGGTTTCAAAGTAGCGGCAAATTCAAAGTTGATAAAGGGATTGTTCAAAGTGAACCAGAGCTGCTTGAAATATTCCCTCACGCGAGTTTGGTCTCTGGCTGTGAATCTGAGAACGTTGACACGGAAACGAAAAGGACCTACGTGATGATTGTTGAGACGGAGAAATTAGGAGTGTTTATTTATCTACTGATGGATTGGTTCTCGGACTCAAATGAAATCAATTTCCAAGTGGCCTCCGGCCCTGATTATGCTCAAAAAGGAGCATTTTTGATACAGACGCTAACGTTCTTATTTTGTGAATAAAGACATTTTTGAGAAGTTTCATTAGGATTCGTGAAACTGCTATCAAATTAATATGATAATTACGGTATATTCAGTGACGAATCATCAGTTTGTGAGGCGTATTCAACTTTATTGTGAGTTTATATTCGTTGTTAAATGAATATCTTATTAAAGAACTTGACAATTAGTAAATTACTCATGAGAGAATAAAGTAGTATTCGACATAGCATTGGATCAATCATAGAAAAAGGATTAGTTTCTCATTTGGTAGCAAATTCGATCGGGAAAAGAAAGGACATCTCAAGAACCTATCTCATTTTAGGGTTATTTCTGATTAAAAACACTCATCTTAGTAACTTCGTGTCCTGATCGCAATAATCAATTTCAGAGAATCGTCAAAATCTGCTCAATACCCTCCCTTTGACTACCGAATAGCTTATTAGAAATAAAATAGTAAATTATTATAACAACTCGTCTCATCTTTCCTGCTAATTCTAAGGCTGTTCAAAATACCAGTATCCTCTATCCATACATTCAACGAAGAAAGATTTTGTGTGAGGCGCTCAATGGTAGATCTTGCTTTGAAAAATGGAGTCAAGTAGGATATCAATCTCAATTCCAAACAATCAGAAAATATGAATCTCCTACTCAGTATACATCTACCAACTCACAATGAAAATTTTATCTTTAGAAACCGTACAAAGGCTTAACCGTCTCAATTTCCTTAACCTTCTTCTCCAAGTCTTCAAGGATTCCTTTTCTGTAGGATTCTTCTGACATAACAACGGAATATGCCACATAAGTAGGAAGAACTTCAATTCCGCAGAACTTCATCGTACCCCAAGTGATATGGTGGAGTCTATCTTCCACAGACATTCCCGCTGAGCCTGTAGGAGTATATTCTTTCTCAGGAACAGAGGTAGTGGTGATAACCCATCCCTTCTTTCCTCTGAGAGGCGCCTTGTCGAAAATTTGACCGAAATTCCAGCCGACACCGCAGATAAATGTCTTTTCAAGCCAGCCTTTCAGGATGGCAGGGCAGCTGCCCCACCAGAATGGGAACACAAGGATAATGTAGTCAGCCCAGAGGATCTTCTCGGTCTCAGCCTGGACTTGGTCGACGAGGAGCTTCGAAGCAGAGGCATTTTTGAACTCCATTACGGCGTTGAAGTAATCTGGTGAGCTGAGCTCCTTGAAGGTGCGTTTATCGAGAACAGGATCGTATTTATCTTTGTAAAGGTCGCTCTGTTTGACTTCATGGCCTGCTTCGAGGAGAGTCTTGACGACGACGTCTCTGAGGGCTGCAGAGAAGGATTTTGACTCTGGGTGAGCGTAGACAACGAGGAATTTCTTTTTTGATCCTTGCATTGAAAAGATATGTTGCTAATGACGAAAATTATCGAGAATTAATTAAGTTGGTTCTATTAATGAAATATTTAAATAGCAGCTGGAATACGTGATTCATTGCATTGGATACGCAATCTGTGAATCTGTGATTAAAGATTCAGCCCTCAAATCCAATCAGTGAATTTAAGAATCAAGTTTTAAGCTCGATTCCCAAAAAAAGCAACCTCAAACTTCCTTGAAAACACCCAAACTGAAACAACTTCCAAAACTCCATATGGGATTAAAAACACCTTCCATAGGCAGTATAACCATGAATTTATGCCATTTTACCGCAAATCAAACTGTTTTTGTGAACAAATCAGCATGATAATCTAGAAAGATCGATTGAGCTTTTTTTAACAAATAAAGGTGAAGTAGTGATTTCTGAGGCAACAAGGTTTGTTAGTACCATTCAGGCTTAGTTTAGTTTCTAATAGAGAATATTACAATTGATAACATTGACGAAATGGCTATAAAATTATCATCAAAGGAGCCCATTGAAAAAAAAATACGACTGAGAGGCTGAGCTCTCATACTCATCAAACCAAAACTCTGGCATGAGCACATTTGTGGAAGAACTGGATTGAGGCTTAATCGATTTAAATAATACGTGATTTCGGAATCGATAATCAAGCCAGTGTAGATTCTAAGAGACGTGAGAATCACGTCTCCAGAGTTTTTATAAATTTGGATAATTTTTTGCTAAGATATAGAAAAAATTAAATTTATTCACGAAGATTTGCATCATGGGAAAAAAAGTTCTCATCGTTTTCAGTCACCCAGAGCCTAAATCATTCTCTGGCGGTATGAGAGACACTATTGTTAAAGCTTTGGCAGAGCAAGGTCACGAGATCAAGCAAAGCGACCTGTACAAGCAAAAATTCAATCCAGTTGTTTCCAAGGAGTCTTTCAAGGAGGTCGGTAACAAAGACTACTTGAACGTCATCATGGAGTACAAGAACGCCGCCGCAAAAGATTTATTCGTTGATGAGCTGAAAGCCGAGCATGAAAAACTCAAATGGGCCGATTATGTGATATTAGTCAGTCCATACTGGTGGGGAAGCGTCAACGCTATGATGAAGGGCTGGATTGACCAAGTCTTCGTCGCTGGCGTCGCTTGGGACTTCGGCAAGATCTACGACAAGGCCCTCTTAAGAGGAAAGACCTGCTGGATTGTCACATGCACTTCCATGCCTGAGCCAGGCTACACCAAGGAAGGCGCAATGGGTATGACCATTGAAGACAGATTCCACCACCTTACCTGGGGCACATTCAAGTTCTGCGGCGCTGACGTTCTTCATCCTTTCTGTGCCTATGGAGTCGCTACTGCTCCTGAGGAAGTTAGAAAGGGCTTCCTCACTGAGCTCGATAAGAGAGTGAAGGAACTGGAAACTGCCAAGAGACTTTACGCTTTCGAGCCTCTTGCCAAGGAAGACAAACCAGAAGGTGCGAAACTTGAAGGATCAGCGAAGAAGGGCGGTTGCTGCGATCTTTTCTAAATTTTCGGTCAAACGATAAAATAGTTATTCATATTGTCTTGCGCGTTCGTATTATTTCTGTGATCCAGCTTCATTTTCTTGTTTCAGATATTTTTAACAGGATGTGTCTTGTAATGAACAAGGTTGCAGTGGTGCTGCAAGACTTTGAATAACTCTCTAATCTCCTTTTTACATACATGAGTCTTGAGATAGAACAGGGAAGGCAATGGGTGAGGCTTTTGAGTAGCATTAATAAATAGTTAAGATTTAACGAATCAGATTGAATCTGTAACAATCCTTTGTTTTTTGATCGAGAGATGAATCAATTTTTTAGTTTCTGAGCTCCTTTAAAGCTCTTTGTGGAAGGTTTATCATGGATAAATAGGCAAACCATTAAATATTAATAACACCATTAACATCGGCTATACAGCAATGCAAGATGTCTCCTAACTATATCCACAAATTGCGTGAGAAATAATAAAAGAAAAAAATTCCTTAGTTTTCGTGATCAATTTAAAAAGGAGAGAATCGGCTCGATTCGAATCGGTTTAATTAGAAGATGATCCATACCGGCTTCATAGCATTTAATTTTCTCTACCTGGCCAGAGTAAGCAGTGCATCCTACCACTTGACAATCGAACATTCTCCCTTCTGAGCATTTTTGTTTTATTAACTCAGTAGCCTCGCAGCCATTCATTATAGGCATATTATAGTCCATGAGAATCAACTTGATTCCTTTGCATTGTACGAGATCACAATGCAATGAATGGGATTCAAATAATTGATCAAGCTTTTCGACAGCCTCCTTCCCATTGAACGCGCAATCAGTTCGCACGCCTTTTTTCTCAAGGATTCTCTGAACTGAGTCCACATTGAAAGGATCATCGTCAACGATTAGCACCTTCGGACAGCCGTTTCTTAGCTGACTGAGCTCACTTAATCTAAGCCCAGTCGAAGAATGCTCCAGGCTAGAAGCCTTTAAGTCAGAGACTTCTCTTCTCGGCTGGTAAAGAGAGGATTTCTTTAAAATCGCAGCCTTGCCTTGAGGAGTTTCTTGATTTTTCACGTATTCAAGGCCTTTTCCTTTGCGCTCTTCAATGAGAGACTCAAACTCTCCGAGGCCAAGATCCACTGAGCAGTTCATTAACTTTCTGCTGCTAAAGTCTTTTTGGAAGGCAGATCTCCCCGAGGCTATTGATTGGTTATGAGGGGAATTGTCGGGACTGCAGTTTAGCCGGAATGAGGGTTTTATACTCTCAATGTCAAAGTAGTCAGCTTTTGGAGAGTTTACCTGCGCCCTTTCGTCTATCGAACCTTTCCATCCGGGCACAGCTTCCTTGAGAAAATCTGAAGCCCATAATGAAGTGCTGCTTTCTCTTGGACCTAGTTGAGTGAAAAAATCTGATTTGCATGGTAACACGAAGGATACAGTCGTTCCGCTGTCAACCATTGAGGATATGTTTAACTCCGCATCCATGCTTTTCGCAATGACATTGGAGATTTTTAACCCAAGACACGCGCCTGTGGAGCCTGTGCTGATTTTCCCATCGAAAAGATCCTGAGATAGAAGCAGCTGAAGGCGCGCTAGTTCATCCTCAGCCATCCCGATCCCAGTATCTTCTATCGAAAACAGCAAATTGGACTCTCTTACATCAATGCAACTGTCATTCGATGGCTGCTGGTGACACAACCCAATTCTCAGTAACACACCTCCTCTTTGTGTGAACTTCATTGCATTGCTCAGCAGATTCATCAGCAGCTCTCCTAATCGCTCTCTATCAGCATAAATTTCCTCAGGTATGTCTTTCTCGAGATCGAAAGCCAGAGAGAGCCTTTTCTTATTGGCCTCAAACTTCACAATTTCGAATAACTCATCCAGAAAATCTTTTACCTTGAACCGCACTTTCTCAAGTCTGAGCAGTCTTCCAAAAGATAACTCTGAATAGTCGCTGATCCCTTGCACCATGTAGACAAGTCTCCGGATATTCAAAAGAACCGGTTTCAAGTATTTTTCTTTGATAGAACTTGGAATTTGCGGTTCCTGAAGCATTTCTTGTAGGAGCAGTGAAGTACCATTCACTGGAGTCCTGAGCTCATGAGAGACAGATGACAGCAGGAAGCTCTTATACTCATCTCTGTCTTCTATCTTCGCGATGGCGTCACGGATCGAAGTGTCCTGAATGAGGAGAAGCAGAGAGATTTTCTCATGGAAAATCGTGTAGCCGAAGGCGATTTCAACAGAGGTGTCATGGATTTTTGCATCGCCATACAAAAACAGCGGCTCTTGTTTCTCCGAATCCCAGCAAATTCCTTTCTCAATGAACTCGTTGGCCTTTCTGAGAAATTTTCGTACTGCCTCATCCAGCGTGACGTCCTTAAACTCGAGCAGAGCTTGATCGATAGAATCAGCGCGTGGAAACTCGTTTAGAGTGCGAGAACGATGGAATGTTATTGCACTGTTTTCTCGATTTTTCGTGCTCCGTCGGATTTTGAAGCATTTAAACGCTTCTAGGCTGCTGATGAGAAACCGTTCTTCCAAACTGACTTGGCTGAAGAACCCCTTGAAACCCGGATTTTGGAAGAGGACGTTCTCTTGAGTATCTATTACCGCGACTCCGTAAGGGATAAAATCAATGATCTTGCGCCACGTGACATTTCTATCGAATAAATTCGCAAGGTCCTTTATGACTCTTTTTTCGTTGTTCTGGGTCATGTATTCGAAAAATGTCAAACAAAGACATGTCGGTAATGAGAAAAAAGCAACATCAACCAGATCTGCAGTTTCCCAGAGCCTCGCGATTGCAATTTCAATCAAACTTCCAGCCAAAATGGACGAAAAGAGGAGAACTTTGATCCACAGAGCTTCTATAAGAGGAATCAACGAAATGACGGCAAAAGAATGACGGATCAAGTTTTTCACACTCATTGTAAATTTCTCCTGAGCTGTCAGATCTGGACAGTTAAAAATATACAAGATAAGGCTTAATAGAAAAGCTCCTCCAATGCCTGCAACGATAGACCAGTCCAAAAGCCGTCTGAGAAAACATTTTTTGCGAGCAATCCACAAAAAGAGAGTAAAACCTATCCCAACCACGATTATATAAATCCAAATTAACACGACGTTCAAAGTAGGGATATTTTTCACGATGGAAACCACAGTCATTTGAATCAAGTACCAGATGATATAGACAGCACTTAAGAGCTGAATATTGAAGAAATTAGCGCTGATAAAGTTCTTTTTGAACTCTGAGTAGAGTCTCTTGGAGGTGGTTCCGTCGAGAATATCTGCTTTCGGTCTTTGCATAGCTTCGTGAAAATTATTATAGATCTGCTTAACCGTTAATTTAGATCGTATCATTCGACAGAAACTCAGAATCCAAAGATCGAAATTCTGGGAGCATCGAAAATTCTTTTATTTATCACATTTGAAATAATTATTTTCGAATAGCCTCAGAAAGCCAAAAGACTCTAACTTGACGTTTTCGAAAAATTTTTTACTTTTCCAACTATTAACTCTCGAAGAATAATATGCTTCAAGAGAAAACTCCTAAATATCAATTAAAAGCAAGGCTTTTCGCTATTAAATCAGATAAAACGAGATTAATATACCACCTGATCATGGTCACGTGTTATTTCTTTTCTCAAGTTTTTGAAAAACCACAAATAAATTGCGATATGTACTGAACATGATATATATCACTATTGGGAGTTGGAGTGATTTACTCCATGACTTGGTTATCGTGCTTGGGATAGTCATTAACGCGAAAAAGCATTTGCAATTGAGACTCATAATCAAATTTAAACGTTAGCTTCCTTTACAACATAACTTTATTTACATGACGCTTTCTCTCGTACTTATAAATTAGCATTTAGAACTTTATGAAGCACTTTGTTGAATATGCAACGATTTGATTTAACACTGCCAATAAAAATTCAGAATTTAACTACACCTCAAAACGGATAAAAGAAGAGAACTAAGAGAAGATAATTAAATAAATTGATTTTATACTATGAATAGAATCTAACCTATTTTTCTTCTGATCCCGAGTGCTGGCAAAACCACACTCGTAAGTCATATAAAATGATCTCAGATGTTAGAAACAGCGATAGAATATTTGAGCGATCTAAGGTGGAAACATTTCTTCTTGTAACAGAACATAAATCACAATTGGGTAACTAAGTTTTCCTCTTCAATTCCGTTTCTCTGTTTCTCAAATACCTTGAATTTCTATCAAAGGGGTCCTTATCAATGATTTATAGCATATAGCTCTGCAAGTTTTATTTCCACGCGATTTTGTGTTACCGTCCTATTAAGTCTTAAAAATTTGCATTTGAACTCAACCACTTCTACTTAAATTCAAATACTTAAAAGACAGATATAATAACCCAATTGATTCTAGTAGCAGGGTTCTACTCATGAAGAAATTTTTTTCAAAAATTATCCGTGAGGACTACTATGATGACGAATACATCTTAAACGAGCAAGAATTCAAAGGTTCTTCTTCTCATTTGTTAAAAGAACTACAATTACTAATTATAGAGCTTAACTTTGTCCAATTTGACCCTTACTGGAAAATCCGAGCCACGTGCTATCATCTTGCGATCGGTTGCTTTGGCGACAAAGAAACACTAATAAAAAGCATAGAGCAGCTCCTTTTCAAAAATTACTTACATAACCGACCTTCCAATTCGGCAGCGAGAGATCTCGCCTTGACTGACATCGAGACAATGACAAAGAATTTAAATGCTTTTGCGAAGAAGCATGATAAGGTTACCTTGAGAGACCTTGAGGCACATTATGATTCTCGTAAAAAGCCCATATTTTCATAATATTTCATCACTTGGCCCCCTTACAACAAGACGTAGCTGGAAACAATGCCCACTGTCGGAGAGAATTTAAGCATGATTTTCCATGGCAAGTGGTCCCTGAGCTTGCGAAGAAGGAGCAAAATGTGGCTTATCTCGAGATTTATAAGGCGGTAACGCATTTTATGAGACCGGCCATGGTCTTCTACAATCACTTGCAAGAAAGTACCCAATTTACTCTCAACACCACCCATTAAACACTAAACTCGATTTTCTAGCTGAACCCTATATAAATGCGATAGTTGCACTCCCATACACTCCCAAGATGCTCAATCAATTTACATCGCTCCAGCTTTACTCCATATCAAAAGTCCTCGATTTAAGATTCAAGTATCTTAACACCGAAACCTCATCTAATGTAAACTGCCTTAGTCCTGAAACACCTAACGTGTTAGAAGTCATCAAACAGAAATTGCTCGATGCATTTTATTGCGTCGAAGACAGTAAAAGCATGCACGGAGTCGTCCTTTGCCAGAGCAATTTCAAAGAGTGCGAGAACCTCGCGTCGACCTTCTGTTCAAATCATCTCTGCAAATTATGCTGCCAGGTAACTTCCCCTATGGATATTCAGATCCTCAATTGGATTCAGGACACTCAGCATCGGGAGCCTTGCGTAATCCATGACAGTTACGACCAATTCTTTCGGCACAAAATAAAGTCCCTATACTTATTCGAACAAACCCACAACTTTGACCCCAAACGAACTCTCCGGATCTTCTTTCGCAAGCTCGTTCGAAAGCATGACCTCGAAAAAGCTTTCAAAGGCAGGAATATCGACTGGGAGAAAATCGCGATTTATCATCATCCAGTCTCGCACCGAATTCATTGCGTGTATTTGCCATTTGTGGGTTCGAAGGACGCTTTTCGGGTTTATACAGAAAGAAAAATCTATGCTGAGCAACTGGGTAAGAACCTATATTAACTGATGAATGTCTCACACAAAAAACTAAAAAAATAGATCCGTTTGGCGCTCGGATAATGACGCTAAATACAAATCTAACGAAAATTGCAGAGAAAAGGCCTGTTGCTGGAAATATAATCGTTATTATAAAACCCTTCTCAACACTCGCCGTCGCTGAAGCTCTTCCCACAGGAGATGACTATCTGCGGCAGCTTTCACAACTTATTCAGAATCTCACTCAATTGGAGCCAAAAAATTTTACGATCGAAGAGGATCGCAACCCTGTGACCGGAGAGTCTGACTATCAGCAGGTATTTATCACGCTGCCGTCCAGAGACTTCGTTGATAAAGTCTATCATGCCCAGCCGTTTTTCGGCTGTTTGATTGCGCATAAACTGACTCATACACAGATTTGCGCGTTTCGGAAATATGATGAGGATCAGTGTTTAATGTGCAGCAGCAAAAAGAATCCCCCTTGCATACAAGACATGTGCCAGGACTGCTGCTCGAGGCAGAAGTATGGGACGTTGATCTGTGAATGTTCATTCGAGATCGTCCAAAAACTGCAAGTAGAGCGCAACAAGTATCTACAATCAATGGCCGTTGATGTCTCGGACTTGCATTACGATGAGAGCGCTATGACGGATAGCTTATGCGAGAAATGTCTGAACTTCCAGGATAAAGGGTGCGTGAATAGCATGTGCTCAGTTTGTTGCCCAATCCAAGCAATCCGCTCGAAATGCCAGCTTCACGATGAGAGTTTATACTCTCGTGCAATGCGCGCTTTGTAAATTTTTGCTTTAAATTAAAAATTATTTGACCCAAACGATAATTTCCTATGCAAGGGACGTGAAGCAGCTGCCTCGAAGAATCTTGCAAATTGTATCTGAAATTCATATAAAAGTGAGGCACGAGTTGAAGCAGGGTCGCTACGACTGGTTCCGGCCGTTTTTAGCAACGCATTATCACTCAGAGATGATAAGAACGAACCGTGATCTTCAGATCGTTGTGGATAATGGAAGCATCGTCAGGGGAGGCAAAACGCGGCAAATGAAGGCCGGAAAAATACTTACTTTTCAAGGAAATCAGCCGATAATGATCCCTATATCAGCTTCCAATACGATACTAGAATCAATAGACCGCAAAGGAGTTCCTTTTGTTGAATATGACTATACCGGAGCGCAGATGAAGGAGAGAACCGAATGGATGAATAATTCGTATACGGGTTATAGGTTCGATTTGAACTTGCTGAACTGGGCTGAGCAAGATTGTTTAGGGTTTTCTCAAGAGAGGATCATGAGCAGCAGCTGCAAGCTCCGAATAAAAAGATAACGACCTCTTTTGATTTGATGCTGATAGGTAAACCACAGCTCTCTTGCTTACCTGAATATATTAATATGAAGGTCTCGATGCCCTAACGCATAGTGTTCGCGAGATGTATTATGAGATTTATTCCAGGATCCGCGCCTCAGTAGGGGCTATAGACCCTAGAGGGATCATGATATTAGATCGCGAAAGCATATTAAGTAATATTAATGGCCTTCACTCGGACTTACTCCTTGAATAGTGAACGTATACAACAATAGACTGATGTTCGAAAAATGCAAGAAATTAGAGGAGAATCTGAACAGGCTTGGAAGGGTAGCGTGTATAAAACTCAACAATCAGTTGGACGCTGTGGCTCTATTAGTGAGAGGGGTAAAAATCAATTTGCCTCTGAATAACGGGACGGTTAATGAGCCTGTTGTTTATCCATCGACTCACCTTCTGAATTTTATCGAAAGATTTAATCCATCGACTTTTCAATTGGAAATAAGAACCCTGGGAAAATATTTCGCTAAGGAATTGAAAGAACTTGACGCGTTCTATGCTCAGGTCAGAGGATTCGAAGGAGAAAAAGAGAATCGCGAGCAGCAGAATAAAAAGAGGAAGAAAAACTCTCGGAGGAATTCAGGAAAATTTAAAAAAGGATTTAATCATCGGAAGAAAGTCAAGAAATGATATGCAGCGATAACTTTCGTTTCCGCTTGCTAATGAGAAGTAATAAATTCATAGGAATTTTTGAAAATAGTAGCTGTTCTTATGTCAATACTAAAAGATTTGTGAATTCTAATTGATTTTATTGCTGTTAACAAATGATTTAAATAACCATTATGTGTCGGGCTTTATTCGCTCAATTTAGTAACTGTGCTTAGATACCGGTGATTTTTCAAATTCTGCAGTAAATGCATCTTAATATGGAATGGAAAATGGTTCGGCTCATTATTGGGCGCTGCTTTGTACATTTCCAAAGAGAAGGAAACTGATTAATTATGATAGAAATATGTATTGATGATTATGATGATTATTAATACAAGAGTGCATTGAGATATTAAACGTAGTTGGCATGACTCAGTAGAGAGTACTACAAATAAATAAATAGCAACGAATAAAGATTACTGCATATCTTCATGCGCACTGAAATAAGATAATAGTAATAATGTATTAATTTTCACGTGTACTTAAATGTGTAAATAAAAAGGTAATTAGTAAATTAATGTCTCGACTCGAAGACCGTTAAAGTCTTCCATGATCAAATTCAAGATCACAACTTTTTAGAAATCAAAAAAAGCTTCAAGTTCCTCATTCGATTTTTCAATCGACTCTCGACTTGGAGTATCATCGCCGTCCATGTTGTGTTGAAACTAAATCAAGAAATAAATATGGACAAACAACTCAGGAGATTTACCTCTATCGGAGCTAAATTATAGGTTCCAAACTCCTTTCTTTGGACTTTATAGGGCTGAAAATATGGCACTTGGAAATCTTGTAGAGCTGCAAGCTCAAACTCGTTCTAGTGAAACAAAACATGAGAAACCTAAAAAAAAATTAATGGAGATACTTGAGCGAAGAGTTCTTTAGGCACTGATCGGTAAGTCATCCTCGCCTTGGACGTTTGTGCGAGATTTTGCTGGTGAAACGCATAGTCATTCAACCCAGCGGCCTTACTCAGAGTTGGGTTGTTTGACAGTTTCGAAAGAAGAGATCTTTGATTTGACGGAACTTGGTAATCGCAGTGGTCTCTAAATATTGGATGATAAGACACAGAAGAACCACTCGTGCTTACATCAGCCATTTTAGTTCTTGATTTTCTCGTTTGAGTATATCAATGGCCTGATAAGCCTTATGCAGTTCTTGTTGGATAAACTTTTCCTGTTCCTCGCAGTAGATTCTCTAACCAACTGATTAAAAACTCTAAAGAAAGAGCTGATTTACCGATGGCTTGCTACTAATTTCGTCAATTTGAAACTCACTTTTTGGGATCTCTTGCCTCAAAGGTAGTTTGCTACTTTTCTTCGCCTCCAAACGATTGGTTCGTTTTATTCGCGGAAGCAGATCTCTAAAAACCCCATTTTAACCCTACAGGCAAAGAAAAGTCTAATTTACGGCCTGCCACTCTTGAAATCCTCATGATAGTACTCTCTGCGGCCGGCACTTTCGCCCGTGACTTTCTTGAAATTATAGAAACTTAACTACAAACGAGAGGTCATCTAGCTCACTGAGACAGCTAATAGACTTACCTGCCTTATAAACGAAGGGTATTTGCTATGATTGAAATGCTCGGCGAGCACAGTGTTTTCAATCACAGTGTAATCAACAATCTGGAACCGTGAGCCGTCCGTGCTCCAACTCAAGGCGTTTGGGTATTGCTTGCTCTAATGAGACGTTATCAAGGAAGGCAAGAATGTTAGTCTTACTTCGAGCAGTTTGAACAGTTTTATAATAAACTGGTTTCGGTATTTGGGTTTGCCTCTAGTCGCGTTCTTTTGTTCTTTAGTAGCGTCGGATTGTTCCATCCTTAATGGTATCGAGCTTCGCTTTTTTCTCAAATAATAATTATATCTTTTCGAAAATTAAATCGTTTTAGAAACAATAAGAAAGGCTGCAGCGATATGTTTGGAAAAATTTATTGTTAATTCGAGTTTTGAAATCCCAATTTTATTTAATCCGATTTTCGTGTTGCGAAAAAATGTTATAAATTTCGAAATTTTCAGATAAATATTTTCCATAAAGTTACTAAATTTGAGAATCATAACGGAACGATTCCTCGAACTCAATTCGAATTATTCGAAAACAGTGACTTGTTCTTAGAAGGAATCGATAAAATTTTGACATATGCTGATGAGGCCAGCCTCAAAAAGAGAGGCCAAACGAATGGATGATAGAAGGTACTGAACATGAGGCTATGCATGTGTTGCCTTGCCCGAGTATTTGAAGCTAATGTTTCCTTGTGGAGAGTCGCCCAAAAAAAACAAGCCGTTCTGCTGAGGGTTTACTCGCACTGTCTGTCAGTGCAAACTGATTTTTCTGAGCTGTTGAAAATTTAAAGAATATTTGTTCTTTTCTTAGATTCTGAGGAGAGGAAAAATGCACTTTAAAATTAATTTTTTTTGTTGTCATTTTGTGTATGCGCTAATTTAATGGAAGTTATGGAGGACCATATGCTGTCTTTTGGAAAGGCAGAGTTGGTTTGTTTTGTATTAGCATAGCATCAGCGCGTAGTACTTTGGTTCTTTGAGGAGTTATTTCATGTGTTTTGTGATCAAGTGGGCTTTTGATTATTATTTTCAAAATGACAGCAAAATATTATTGGATGCCCTTCCAGCCAATTAGTAGTCGGTTCATTCGAAGGCTTTATGGTGAGAATTCATAATGAATGACACCTGCCTCAGTGATTCTCGGCTAACAAAACAAGAAAGAAACTTGTGTGTAATGGGATAGTATTTCCTCTCTGCTCTGCTTATGGCCGCTTTTCCTGGTTTAAGGCCTCTTAAGTGTAGAATAATGGATTAGAGACATTATCTATCTTAGAGAACTGAAAGCAGAAATTATCAAAGTTTCGTTGAGAGGTCCCTGATTATTTTAACAATTATCATGTTCATTCAATATGAATAACGCATCGCATTGGAGTCGCAGGACTGCCTCCTCTATCATCTATCAAAAATGTCACGTTATATATATATAGGGATGCATGCTGTAGCTACAAGAGAGGTGAGTTAGGTTGCAAATTGTTGAAAAAAAATTGTTCCTATTTCAGGGACTGTTATCTTAGGTCTCAAGAAGAGGATTGTCAGACATGAAACAACATCAATTAAATACAGGCAGCGATTTTCGATATTTTCCCTTTATTTGCGGTCAGAAGGTTCAGTTAGAAAAAATATCGATACTTTTACACACAAATTTATTACCGTTCAAATACAGTCAAAAACGTTAATTAATTTCTAAACAGTCTATCTTGCCAGTATCCTGAAAAAATAAGTGATAAAAGAAAAGATACATCGTTATCAATGAGTCAACTCTTCAGCCTCACGTGTTTCTGTGGCTAGGAAGTTTGATCGTAAATCGAACGTCCTCGTGTATTTGCTCAATTTCCTCACGATTTCTAGAAATTATAGAAACATTATGAGACTCATTTCTCATTGGAAGTAAATTCTTTACAAGCTAAACAGATGTGCGGTTTGTTTTTTCCCCATCAGTAAATTCTTTTGTCCATAGTAATCTCTAAAAAATTACTGAGTTAACCAGTAAAAATCACATACTTACGCTGAATCCTGGTACTGCCATTGATTCGGTTTATTCGAAGCAAACGGTTTCGAACGCTCGCTGGATTGTCCGGGAAGTGGAGGGTGCTGATTTATATTTATCGTTGTTACTTTATGCGAAGGTCGTAAATCTGGGGTCCGCATATCCATAAGCAATAAATTCGTAATCATTTCTTTCATAGTAGCTTGAGAATACTGAGGCAATTGCTGCTGCTGTGGTTGCTTTCGGTATTGCGGCCGATGATTGTCAATAGTCCTTGCTTTTGATTCTTCAGGAGGTCGTGCTGCACGTTTAAGCATCCTATGCGCATTGAGGGTCGTTTGGTTTCTCCGAAGAGATGGTATGCTGCGATCTGGAGAAAAATTCGCTGGGCTTCTCGACGTGCTGATTATCCCATTGCTCCTTGAGCTGCTGCTATCGTTACGAGAATTATCAGTCCTATAAGTTATATTCCCTCTTCTCGTTGTCAAGGGTTCTGGCGATATCCCTTTCATGTTTCTTTGCGTTCGTATCGTACTCAAGCCTCTCGAGTCTCGCGAGCTATTAGAATCAACGCTTCTATGATAATCTGTCCTGATCATATTGTAGCGCATTGGCTTGAATTGCGGTTTTGGCTCGACTTTCTTCCTTTTGTCTTCGGCTTTGCCTGACTTTGTAATAGTGCTAATATCATATAATCTCCTGGCAGGCCTCGCGCTCACATTCCCAATGGTAGGCTTTTTGATTTCTTTTACGTTGGGTTGTTTCGCTGCCTGTGTGATATTTGGCGACTGATTTGCCCTCCGATTTGTAGAAGGAAGAGATCTCTGTGCTGAGGTATTCCCTGGAGTTCTGCTTGATGTATTAATTTGTCTATGGGTATTCCTTGGCTGCGGGAGGGGTTTCTTGCGATCTGTGACCTCAGTCATAAAAAAAGTCCCTTCGTTTGATTTTAGTTTAGATTCTGGTGTCTGATGCTGACTGTTGTTGCTATTGGCACCGTCGCCCACAGGTGTTTTTGTTGTATCAGTGTCCTCTTCAAGCAATGCTTGGAATTCATCGTTTTTGACATATCGGTTAATCATATTTTCAAATTGCGGATTTTTTAACAGCATATTTTTTTGCGTTTTCCTGGCGGCGCCTTCTGGATTCTCAGGCTTCATGTAATTGTTATATCTCATTCCTTTGGGAGCTGGCTTAGCACTCTTATTCTGAACTTCTTCAGGTATAGCATTATCATCAGGCAATGGTTTCTTTTTCCTGGGTTGCAAATATTTGTGACAAGGCATCATCTCGAGCTCAAAACTGCCTGGTTCTGGACTTTCCTCTATATTTTCCAGCTCCTCATTAGGCTTCGGATCATTACTATCTGCATTTTCTGTCTTAGGAGGGCTTTTTCGAGCATTTCTTTCCGTGTAAAATTGCCGCCGAAGCGCTGCGTTACGTTCAAATGCATTGTTTCTTGTCCCTTCAGCGTTTTTCATTATCATAAAATCTAATTGTCTGTAGTTATAGCTTAGATCTGCGCTTCTCGGAGGAACGTAAGGTCTCTCACCCAGTCCAATGGCTTTGTATTCAAGAGTCTGAGGGTGCATTGTCATATCCATGTTATGAGTTTCTAGGCTGGTAGTTATGACGAAGGGTCGACGAAGAACTATACAATTCGCAAAAATCGAGCTCTTCGAGTCTTTTTCTACGGAGCCGTGGGAGATCTCTTTCTATAAGGACAGCCATATCCTCGTTAGGGAGAAGCCTTTGAGAATTGAGGAGTTTTCTTTTCTGTTGATGAACGTCTCCGACACCGGGATCTGTAACTTCTTTCTTTGATTGTCTTCGTCTGTCGTGGTTGTAATCGCTGATTGGACCTATTGCAAGGTGAGTGATGGAATTGCTTGAGGGATTACTTTCTCTAAGTTTTGGAGGAGTGCGATCGAATCTATTAGCTGATCCAAAGGTTGTTCCTCTGATGTGATAGCTCATTTTATTTTGTGAATTAAAATACAGTGGTAAATTCGCAAATAAGCCTGAGTAGGTGCGAAGTTATTATTGTTGATTGAGGCGCTGTCTGTGTAGAGAATCTGAAGAATAATTTTACGCACACCTTGTGATTGAAGTCCAGGACATATATGATAATATATCCCATAATTATTACAAAATAAGTAATTACGAAGAGTTATTAAGAAACTGAATCACTACTAGAGTCATCAAATGAAACGCGCGTGTAAAATGGATGAGGTAAACTGAAATTCTGATAATTCGGCAAATCAGGATGACCTTATTCTCTTTTTTTTTTTGGGTTATTCTCTCGAGAAAGTCATCGAGCTAACAGTGGATAGTCCAGAAACCGATACTAATATTTCGTGTACTTCAATTCATTTTCAGTATTAAAGGGCTAATGCATTCACAACAATACAATAAAACGAACTTGCAATAAGCAAATAAGTATAATGCTACTATAGTATTGAGTTGAGATACACCCGTAAATCAGAATTAGAGCCTTTCTTTTAAAATGTCCCGTAAAATCTCGAAAGCTCGCTTGAGTCTTTTTGAACTTGTTGAATCACATGACTCAGAAAATTTAGAAAACTACTTTCTTTTTGTTTGTTTTAGTCAATTTTATTTGAACTTCAACAGAAAGAGCTTTAGAGGTTTGAAGGTAACTGCTCTGACTCATTGACCTCCAAGCATCTCAATCCAGAGCGTCTATGTCGGCTCTCATTTCTATGAAAATTCAAAAGTCCTCCTCACTCGTCATTTGAAAACACTCATTATCATTTCGAATAATACGAGAAATTAATCAACTGCGCGCATTGATTCGGGATTTCTTAATTGGAAAATAATTAAATCTCTGTGTCCTCTAGCCAACTATGAAAAACTCCTTATTCTCTCTACTTATACCCCTCAGCCACATCGCGCTGTTTTCTCATTGCGCCACTCTAATCAAACAAATCGATACTTTCGACGTACTCTACTGCCGCGTGAATGAAGTTATGCTCGTGGATTTAGAAGACTATATCACCGGCTTCAACATCACCCACAAGCTCCTTGAACCCGAAACCCCTTACTATAACATCACAAAGAAGTTTACAAACGTCTCAGAGACTACTCTTTATCTTCTTGGAGAGAGATCTCCTCCAAAGATCAATAACCGCTACATTCCTCGAGATCCTTTGGGCTATTTCAACTCCTCTGAGCCTCTAGTATTCCTTACCGCAGATTTGGAGGTCTATGTGGGAAACATCGAAAATGACACTGAGATTGCCGCTTCATTTAGGATAACACATAACCCGAATACGACCTGCTTTAGTATTCTCTACATCCAAGGCTTAATTATCGCAGATTGCATGTTGAGTCACGACGACGGGCAGACCGATCAGTTTTACATCTTCAACGCTTCAAATATAACAGATCAGTCGGTGGTTAATTCAACTCCGTCTTGCAAAACCTATGTAACCGGCAGAACAGGCAGAGGAATCCGAGCTTTTCGATTCAGTGATAATTCGATTTTCGTGTTTCGCTATGTTGATCTCTTCGCTGTCGTTGGCGAGGGCTGCAGCGGCCACGTGCAAATATGGCAATTAGACCCAGTCGCTTCCACGATGACTCTTATCACGACCATCCGAAGGTTTCTTCGCGACGACAATTTGAACCTCATTAGTTTTGAGATCTACCTCGGCGACCTCTTTTTGCTCACCACGGACGGGAACTTTTATCGTGTTTACAGCTACCAGAGCGCGGATTATTACGAATATGTTGAATTTCAAATTCCCATGCTCGAAGATGAGCAGATGCTCACGCTGCGCGCTTCACAGGAATGGCGCGACGGGGGCAGGGCACTCACGTTGATGGCAGCGTCTCAGTATAAAATTCATGTCGTAGATTGGTCTTCACTACAAAATCCTTATCTACGAGCACGGTACGAGCTCGAGGCACCGAGGCCTGTAAAAGAAATAGCCTTTAGTCAAGGATTTGTGTTTCTCCTCACATCCTACGACAATGGCCAGACGGAAACTGTTACGATTTACCGAAGACAGCATTTTTTGAAAAACACGATTTTTGGGTACATTGAACTTGGCAGGTCGCAAAACTCATTCATTGACACCAACATTACTATGGACTACTTGCTCATCAGCTCTGGCAACACGATGTCGAAAATCTTCGTGCAGTACTCTTATCTATCGCTTGGTCCGTTCAGCGCTGGCGAGGAAGGTATGATCACGCTCTATAGTACCAGCCATAGCGGCGAGATGGTCGAATCGATGCTAACGAATATCTCCTACATCGTGGTTGAAGAAGACGACACCAATGTGTACAAAACTAACCCGGAAGCGTTTAATCTCATAAACACTGAGTACCCTTCCATAGTCGAAACCAGCATCACCGACTTTGCTAGGGGTCCATTCATTAACTTCAAATTACAAGATTTTCCTTCGAATTCGACCAATGCAACAATCAAAAACTACGCGCAGATTGGCCTTGACATGGGAGGAATCGACCTCACAAACATCATTTACCAAAAAGCCTTCTCGAGACTAAATGACTCTTCGATTTGGTGGTTCATGCAGAACAAAACCGGTTTCCTTTCGAGTTTTCTCTGCAAGCTGGATTTCCGCTCCCTTCTCACCTGCCAGATCTACCAAAGCGTCTATCTCAACGGAACTGTAACACAACTCGAGTTTGTCGACCGTCGAATCTTCGCCCTCCTCAACCGAAGCATCTTAACCGTGCTCTCCCAGCAAATGGAAGTGGTTGATTTCCACCTTGCAGAGGGTTGCAACGATATCGTTCCCGTCAGCCTGAGACAAGGAAACGTTATCATCTGCATACAGCCGGCGTCCAACAGGTTCGTGTACTTCCTGACGTCATGTAACTCCTCTTCTCAAATCTCGTACATAGACAAAAGTCATTTCCGTCAGCCAGTAGTGCTGTTATCTCTGGTCGTCAGGCCAATGTATCCCTCGTTCCTGTTCATCAATAACAACCACAGCGAGATCCTTATCGTAGACGCTGAGTTGCTCGTTGAGTTCAACCAGATCACCGTCATCGACGTTATTTCCCCCGCCGTCGATGAGAATTTCAACTATAGCTATTTAAGATACATGGTCGTGCAAGAACAAATGGTTCTGTTATCGGGAAATAACAATAGTAAGATCCAGCTCTGGCATATGGGTTTTCATGAACCAACCAAGGGAAGCCTTCTAAAAACACTATCTAAGCACCCGGACATTACTTTCAAGATAGACTCGTGCAATAACGCATACTCTTCACAAGAGCTTTCAAATTTTTATCTCGCTACTCTCAATAAGGATCGAGTGCCTCAAATCGCCGTATACTCCGCTTCATTGACCGGCAATGCAAATTTCTTAGCAAAAATCCCGCTCATTGGCGAGCCCAAAAACGCATCGATTCTCTTAACAGGGGTATATCTGGCTAACAAAGACGCGGACTTGGTGTTCGCGGCAACAGAAAACAAATTCTACGCGTTTATTGTGTATGAAAAAGCGAGGATTTCATTCAATAGCTTCATCGAAGACCATTCCAGCCCTCAAGAAACCAAAATGTTCCTTATAGAAGCACTGGATGAGAATAACGAACTTCAATGTTCAGTTCCAGCTTCATTGATCACGTTCAACACGCAAAGAGCGATTGAAAAGATCACGAAGGACTGGGTCATCACTGACTTGATCAATATCAATGAAACCACTCATAACGAAGCGTTCATTTTCCAAACCAACAAATATTTCAATGGGACCGTGCTATTCTACAGCCTTCAAACAAATCGCCCTGAGGACAGGAACTACCTCTCGCTAAAGACGAAAATCGCGTTTCATCGCGCTTTTTCATCTGAAGACAACCCTGTAAGAGATATTATTCACGGTCACGGTAATATATATATCCAAGGAGACCGTGGAGTTACAAAAATGCTGTTCAGGGAGAACATCACCTGCAATGTGACAGATGCAAGGGATTTTCAAGGCGCTCACTGTCCGCTGATCGACGTCGACGATGAGGGGGATTATACTATCTCCCTTTGCTTTGATAGTTTCAAAATTGACAAATATGCCTACTTAATCGGGTTAAATTTCACCAATGGATGCGAGTACGAGGTCTTCATGCCTCAGCTTAGAACCACGCTGATCTCTGCTGACCAGATGAGGCTCAGAAAAGGCATGCTTTTCATTCTTGAGAACCAGAAAGGGCAAGATGTGCCCAGTTACGCCCGGATTCATTATTGGAATTTCTCTGACCCAATGCATCAACAATACCTCGGCTATATCGACCAAATAGACTTCAATGCGAATGACATCGATGGCCAAGGGTTCGAAGTCGCGGTTTGTGAAAGGGGATGGAGGGTGTTTTTGGTAGACGCTACGGTGGGGATCAGAACGGCGCTTTATACAACAGAAAGAGGATTCTTTGACTTCCGCTTGCTGGAATTCGCCAACGAGACGGATATTAAAAATTTGAAGATTCCTAGCACGACGATTTGGACTGGGATAGCGCTGGTTAAGCAAATAAAGAGCGGGGAGATTTATGATTTGATTCTTACGGCGAAAAACTACAATTCATACTACGTGAGGTGGTCCTTGCAGCCTGACAATAGATATTTCAAGATTATTCAAGGGTATTACAGATACCCGAACTTTGACCACGAAACAAAGGTGTCTGTGACGTTGGGCTATCATTCCTACTTCGCGCTTAACGCGATTCATTTGGTAGAAGGCAAGAGTATTATTCTCCTATACAACATCACGGATATCGTAGCCGCGACTGAATATGAGTTGCCGAGCTTCCAGTACCAGCATTTCATTGATTACACTCCCTTCAAAGAAGAAAACTCGAGTTCAGAAGCGTTTTTAGTGATTTCTGATAGCGTTTACAATAGGACTTGGATTTGGGCGAGCTCGCCCGACACAGTGCCGAACTTGGGTTCCAGTGATAGCAATATTTTAGACTCGGCCTATTGTTTGTATGAAGTTTTTGATTCCGTGCAAATTGTTGTGCAAAGTGCGGAAATCCATTCGACAACGATCCTGGTAGAGGTGTCAAATGACTTGAATAAAGCAGATATCCGAATTCAGGTGAATAATAGCAAGATGAATCTGAGAGCGCGCAAGTGGTTCTTTATTTTCCTCGCGGTGTTGTTAGGATCAACTCTGTTCGTTTTGCTTGGAGTGCAAATATGTATGCCAAACGCGCTGAGAGCAATGAGAAGAAGGAAATTGAAGCTTGCTTAATTTTTTTGGGTTTTTCTAGTCAGTTGTACACGTGCATCTTTGAAATTCATTAATTGCTGGATTATAAAGGTTCAGTCCTCTCAATGATTCGTGTTGCTAACTCTGAATAATAATATGATTTCAGTTGTTGTATAAATAATTAAAAAATATCATTTGTGGGTGTCTATTGAGCTAGAACTGAGAGGAAATTGCCAAAAGATCATCCGCAAAAGAGAATTTTATTCATTTGGATGCGAATTTTTTATTGCAATTAAGTTCAATTTTAACATTTTTCAGCATAAATATTGATCAGTTTTTTCCGATCGGATTGTGAAATTTGAAGTTTGAATCGCCCTGAAGTTAGCTCAAGTATGAAATTGAACTTTAAACATTGAATTATTTGCTATTAAGATGACATCAGCCCTTTTCATGGGCTTGTCGCCAGTTATAGATTGTATCAGCGACTCAAAAATCAGTTGCTTGTGCTTCTTTTTCATGTTTTTTTTTTCCCCCTCTCACCCTTTTCAGAAAATAACTCTTTATTCCTCACAATGATCCCTTTACAGCATCGGAACAAGGAGTCTTGACTTGAATATCCTCAGCGTCAAGATCTCTTTTAAATTCAGTATTCTCGATCTCATCACAACCCGATTCAAAAATTATCTGCGTTTGGTATAGAATTAAATCATAAAGAAATAAGCAAAAGCCATTTTCAAATAAAGCCTTCTACGTGCATAAATTTCAGTTCTATTTGAGTGCCACTCAAGGCTTATGAACACGCATCTTAAGTTACTAACTCATTACCCTACCAATTCCCAAGCACGATCGATAAATGTCCAGAAATCTAAAATTCCTTTGTCTATTGAAAACCCACCAAAGGATGGATTAGCTCTTTTCCAAAATAGAATCCTCAAAGGAGACGCTCAGAAAGGCAAGCTCCCTTCAGTGCATAACACAAAAGAAAGCGAGTTGAATCATGTTTTAAATATTGGGAAAATCTTTCAACATAAAAAGGAAAGCACTGTCCGCTCTCCAGAAAGCCAAGAGCAGGCATTTGGAAGCGGAAAGAAAAAACTGAGAAAAATTCACCTGATAAAAGTCGGTTCTAAAAATGAAAGCTCAAGACAATCAGATGACAGCCAAGTCCATCAACAGCAGCTCGCTTTGGGAAGGAAACTAAATTTCAACGAACCAAGAGCGATACTTTCACCCGACCTTCAAGAAGGAGGTTCGCAAGGACCTGTTAGCCGTCTGGTAGCTAATTGGAAACAAGATAACGAAATCATCACAAAAGCACAGTTCGGCCCAATACATCAACAAAACAGTCTAATAAGACGCTTGAAGTCCCCGACTAGAACGAACTTGGTCCAAGTGAGAATTCCTCCGCCTAAGCTACCTCTCCTGCCTAAAGAAAAAGAGCAGCAGAAACGTGAGGAAGAAAATCAAAACGTTATAACCGATCTAAGGTGTGGTCAGCAAGTTCAGTTTAGAAAAATAAATTTCACTTGTAGTCCGAGAGAGTATGATAACAAAGCGGCGACACAGGACCTCAAGCTTCATAATGAAGATATTGGAGTGGAAAATGAAATTAAGCCTACTTTCGAAAGCAAATCGGCTCACAGGAGGATTATTTTGAATGCTCGAACAAATAAAGAAGACAATGGCCTTGTTATCAAAATCGAAGAAAACGCGCAAATTCCAGAGCCCGTCTCCATCCAAACCAACCCGACCCCTGTCCCAATCCAGGAATCTGAAACCGCCACCAGTCCGAAACCTTTTCAAACCTACCGATTTCGAGCAGGGACGCCTCCTCAAGTCGATATCAAAGGCTCTAAAACAAGACCTTTTGTGAGGAGAAATATACTAAAATCTTTTGAAAGCATCAATCTCCAGCGAAAAAACAATAAAGGAAAAACCTCTGGATCACAGAATCTCGTGCGAGAAAATGTAAACCAAGACTCAGTGAGCCATCCAGAGCATGCTTCAGAAAATCATTCAGAGCATCATCTGCAGAGTTTCTGCTTCGAAGAGCTTAGTACAGTCAATTCTGCCCTAATCACAAGCGATGAGGGAGACTCCCATGGTGTAATTCTTGCTGAAATCCCTGAAGATGCATCCGAAACAGAAGAGCCTGCTCATTTGCTCCAACCCACCGGGCTTCTTCAAACTTCATTAAGCGGGAGTAAATCAGCGTCGTCTTTTCTGCGAGAATCAGTCGAGATTGAGTACACTGGTGAGTTAGATAGACTTTGCATGCTGGGAAATGGCAGCGAAGCGAAAGTGTACTTGGTGCGACTTATCGACTATTCTGAGGATCTTCTCGCGTTGAAAGAGTATGAGATCATGACTTCTGACAAAGAAGGAGTGAAGAAATACGAGAAATTGAAGAAGGAGTTCTATATGCTCAGACAGCTTGATCACCCTTATATAATTCAATATTACAGCATGTTCAGACCGAATGAGAAAGGAAAATGCATTAATACGCTAACATTTGGAGTGCTTATGGAATATATGCCCGGAGGATCACTTGCGACGTATATTGAGGAAAACCATAAGAACTTGTCCCTTGAGGAGAAGAAGCAGTTCATTAAACAAATTTTGCTCGGGCTTGCCTGTCTACATGAGAATAACGTGATTCATCGGGATTTGAAAGTAATCTATTGGTAGACAATTCATCTAATTGAATTTTTTCTTGATTTAGCCTGAGAATATCCTCATGACGAATAATAAGAAAAAGATCAAGATAAGCGATTTTGGAATAGCCACTCAAACCGAAAATAACCTCTCAGGCAAGAGAACCTTGGTCGGAACGCCGTGGTTCATGGCACCGGAAGTTATTAACGAAGAAGCCTACAGCAACAAAGTAAGTTTTATTTGGAAATTTAGTTTTGGACTAATATTTTTCAAAGGCCGACATCTGGTCATTTGGCTGCTGCTGCTTTCATATCATGTTTGGGAAAAAGCCTTATCAGTGCTCAACTGCAATACAGGTAATTTTTCATGAAAATGATGGTCTGATATAGTTAATCCGTGTTTGTTTAGGCATTGAAGCTGATCTCTGAGTTGAAAAATCCTTTGGAAGTTGGAGGTAGCGCAATCGTTGAGGCTGTTACAAAGATCCCAAATCTCAAAGACTTTTTGCTTTGCTGCTTCAAATCCAATACTAAAGAACGCTGGTCTGCGCAACAGCTTCTTCAGCATCCTTTCATCAAAAACGTGGTGGTAGAGGCCTAATCAGTTTATCTGATGGAGTTCTGGCCGTTCTAATTTCAGAATAAATATTTGTCTGTTACTTATAGTTGTTTGTTTCTTATTAATTTAGCTTCATAATTCGACAGGGTTCGAATTCAATTGAAATTTATATCGAGAGTTTCATTTCAAATTTCATGTTGAAAAGAACAATACTTTGAAAGTAAGACAGCCTTATATACGAAGGGACAAGGGAGATGGTTTCTCTCATTAGCTTGTCGAAAATAATTTCAAAATAATGGTTAAAACTTTTATTTTTTTCGATTGCAAAACATATCGGGCTGGGACTACGCAGAAACAGTTGGGTAAGCAATCCAATTATAAAATTACTCGTCATTAACTGAGTTTTAACTTTTCTCTTTTAAGTTTAGTAATTTCAAACACAAAGTTAATTTTCAGGGTTTTGATGAACCAATTCGAAAGTAAAATCCAGCGGATTCTGCTCAACAAGCGCGCTTCCCTTTGGAATGTTCAGCTGGAGTGTAGGCAGCTCAATGCTGATTGCTTCTTTCGTTTCGACATTGATGAAAGTGAATTGCCCGGTCATCGACCCATAAAAGCTAGACAACGCATGAGACGCCTCATATACGAAATCACCTGCACCTTCTCTGATTTCGTGGATTCCTAATAACATATCTTCCTTAAATACGCCCTCAGTGTCTCCATCCATGGTTTTCCAAATCCTCTCCGCCAACACCCACCGCCCTTTCGCTCCGTTTGCTGAAACACGCGTCTGATAAGCATACACAAATTTCTCCATGCCAGAAGAGAAATCAAACGGAGAAAACACCGCGCTTATGCGAATTCTGATCCCTAGCTTGGTTACATCGATCATTGGAGAATTAATTGTATCGAGGTGACAGAGGAGATCATTTCGTGGTTCATATGAGCATTTCGCGATGTCTTCTAAAAACTTCAAAACTCCGCTCCTCCAAACATAGATTAGGAATCTGTACTCCCCAGAATCAGGTTTCACCACTCTTCTTATCAGCGACGTTAGCGCCCCTTTGCCCAATCCAACAATATTCCTCGTATCTATCTGAATGTAGTGATCGTAGCCATAAAGCGAGATGTAGCTCGCTGGTATAACCACGAAGGGCTGGATTCCTCTCTCTTCCAGGAAAGGCCAGAGCGGCTTCTGATATTCAATGAACCTAAACTCGAAAACAAACGAACTGTAGCTTAAGCCTCCAAATAACAGTGTTCCGTCAGTTAGTGGGTCGAGGTTGTCCTCGCCGTTGAGGAACCTGTAAAGGAAATAAAGGTCTGGAGGAAAAGCTTGATGATAAAGACTGATCTTGCTTTCTAAGGTTTCTCTCTTCTTGATATCATAAAACTCGTCTTTCAAAAACTCAATAACATCGCTTCTGTCAAGCAAAGGGTTTTTCTTGACGATGAGTTCCGTTAGACAGTTTCTGACACTCTTGATGATGTTAAAAGTTTGTTGGAATTTAGTCTTCTCAGGTGTCATTGGATCGGCGCCGAGATACTCGTTGATAGTGTCTTTTATTAGAGGTGGGAGGAAGTATTTGAACTGTTTTTCCCATGATACCATAGTGTCGAGGGATTTGTTCATGTATTTGGATGATTTTTTAAAGTTGATGAAACTTTCCAGGGTTAGAAACTCTCCGACTAGAACAAGAACTGGCCCAGGCAGATTGTTTAAGTTTGGAGACGCTTTCATTGAGTGGGAATCGTGCGTGTGTGAAAGTTTCGATTAAACAAAAAAAGTGTAATGTTTTTTGTTGAAAGTGGCTGTAAATCTTTAATTTTGCGTGATTCCTTCTTTTTATTTCTACGAAAATTAAATAACATTGCAAAAGTCGGCAAAAAGTACCTGCACGCTAAAGAGAAAAGTACCCCTTACAAGCTTGGCAGTGAGGAAGAAATCTATAAATAATTATTTTTTCAGAATTCCGTTAAAAAGAAAAGAGTAGCTTCTGTGAGTATTGAACATTTTTGAGAGCTTTTTGTAATCCTAAAGGGACTTGAAATAATTTTAAGATGCCTGATATCCTAGTTTCTAACCCTATTCTGATCTTTTGGTGATTATATTCTCATTAAATATTTATTCATTACACATCATGACAGAAAAGCTATCACACGGAGAAAAATATGGCATCACAGAGGACGAGTGATAAGGATAACAGAAATGAGAATGAAAAAAATGCACTATATATACATTGAATTCGGATGAGTCTGTTACGTGATTGTATCAAAGAACTACGATGCCCATCCACTGAGTTCATCGCCGTCATCATTGTTATATTTGAATTTCGAACCAGATTTTTCGTTTTTGGAGGCATTGTATTTAGCTTCTTCTTCTCCATAGTTATAATCTTTTTCTCTTTCATTATAACTCTGTTTGGACATTGTGAAGGCTGTTGATTTCAACTCTCTCTTTGTGTCGTCATCCGTGCTAAACTTCTTCTCTGATTCTCTCTTTTCGCCACGCTGCCTCTCCTCAGAGCTATCATCATAGGATCCTTTCTTCTGCTTCATGATACTTGCTTTAACACGCGTTTTCGAGCCAAAGTCCTTCTTCCTATCAAAAGGATATGTGAAAAACTAAAAGATTTATCACTCAGTCGAGCCTCTCATAATTAATATTTACTTTCGCTTGCTTATCTTTTCCGCAAGTTATCATCAGTCTGAGTGAAGGGAAGTACCGCACGTGAGTTATCTCTGCATCATGAGCTTCCAATACATCTAAATAAAAAACATATCCAATATTTTAGCTGTATTTCTCATGAATTCCTTACAAAAAACAGTGGATTTCTCCGGTTTTATAAAGATGACTGTTCCTTTCTGGTTACCCACATACAGCTCACGCGTATCAGTATCGTAGCATAGTGAAGTGATCTATAGATCAGTTTAGCTAATAGCATTCGATAGAATCATCTTACATCTTTCACCGACTGAAACGAGCCAACATTTGCTGAAAATCTCTCCTAATCAAATCAAATTTAAATGAATAAATGCTGGAACCCATCTAAAATAATTATTACTCTTCCATGCTTTTCGATTTCATATATCATGACAAGTCCCTGCTTTGACCCTGCAAATAAATACTTTCGATTTGCATCCAAATAGAGACTTGTAAGATGTATATTCTGAGTTGATTCGATGATGCCGAGCAGCGTCAACGGAGACTATGCGGAGGAATCAGTTAGCTGAGTTTTCCTGAAGTAGTGCTACTTCAAATGCATATATCATAATATTTCCAACGGAATCTGCAAGAATGAGCCGGTCTGAAACCTTGTCGTGAACCAATGCAGTCAATGGATTCGAATGCAGTTTATCTAAAAATTCGAGAATATTAGCATAGGTTCATTCCCTGAACGCTCACCTTCTATGAGACGGGTCGATCCTTTAGATATATTCGTCAGCGAGATATATTTATCAAGCGAAGAGGCCATTAATATCGTATTCGAGTTGTTAAACGCAACTCCAGTGATGGCATTTGCGTGCTGTTTGGCACCAGTGATCACCTTGTTACTGAAATCAATTTTCTGCGCAATTTAAAGCAGATTTACAACTTCATAACACTCATTATTGTCAAAGAGTTTCAGACACTGGTACTCGCCGTTATCCATTCCAACCGCGAGATAGTTCAACTTTTCATTCCAAGCTAGAGCCGTGACCTGGGATGCAGATTAACCATGAGCCTTCGCGCTACTACAAAGTATTACTGCTGATCTCATTGGAGCTTGCCAAAGCTTCGTGAAACTCAATGAACCTACAGGACATTCCCGATACGCTAACACCATACCGTCAACCGAGACGGTCGATTTGGATAAAAAACTCAAAAGATTAGCGAATTTAAACATGTCTGAGTCTCCTGTGCCTATGAATAGCAAACCTTCTTCTTGAACGTATTCAAAGGTCCGCGCACTAAACGGAAGGTCTCCCAACTCGCCTAATCCACGAGTCAGAGGGTCTATTTTTTGATTTTTCTCCATCTATTCGAACCCACAGTCAATATATCTGAAAAATTTACAATAGCTCACCTCAAGGAATTCTTGAAAATGCGGGCTTGTGAAAATATCGGTACGAGCTGAAAGCTCCTAATTGCAACAGAAATCATGATAAAGCGGTAGCTGGTGGTAGCGCTGCTTACTTTCAAATATTTTTCCAAGTCAACCTTCTGTTTGTAAAGCGCATCGCCTCCTGCAGTGGCGAATAGTCCTTTTTGCGGCGGCGTCGGAGCATTTGGAATTATCTTCGAGAGCTTCTTATTGAGTTCCATGAAGTCGTCAAAAGATTTCAGCAATTGCCATTTGCTTTCTTGTTGATATTGGATTTCCAAGCCATATAGCACTTTTTTATCCCTTTCGAATAGATCTACGATCTTAACCTACGCAAATTTGATAGATATGCATGATGATTAGGTGTCATTTGGATGTGATCTTACTGTTAGACCTGTTTTGTTAGCACTTTGCATTTTATTTTAGAAAAATCTTTGAATTTCGTTAGTGTCGAAGCAGAAAATTTTATTGTGATATTAGGCAACATGATACTGTTCAGATCATGATATCATAAGGAAAAGTCATCAGAAAATGAAGAAATACACAGTTTAACGGTTTGATAAAGGCAACAAGTTAATACTCAGTGCTTTTTCGTAAGGGCCTTCAAATTGATAGTAGTTGTAGTTAGTGGCAGATTTATTTTTTTTCTCATAGACCTCCTTATTTATTTTTGTTACCTAACCTAAGTAACATCAGAGCGTCTCTCTCCTTGCCAGCCAATTTAATATTTCAGCAGCCAACAAATAAAATCATGAAATACTATTGTGCAAAAGCTAATATAGCAACTATTCGAACCTAAACTCTTAAAAAGTAACTGACTGTCTGTGAACACTCTCCTTTGAAAACTTCTTCCCGACAGCTGTAAATTTATTATGCGCTTTCAACCTGTCTTATCCCTCTTTCGTCTTGTTCCCTATGTATCGATTCAATCCAAAAACCCTTGAGGAAAAGTACCTTTTTCGGTTACTGATGTGAAAGAACTCTCTGCATTTGCAAATTTCGCCGCCGATTTTTTAGCTTCGGGCGTTTCATTTGAACTTTTCTGAGAAAGCACCTGCCTGAGGATACCTTCATCTATTTGATTTTCAAGTTAATTTCAATATTTCCTCATAAGGAGCATATACTGGCATTGCCGCTGGTTCCTTTTTGAGGACTTATACTCGGTTTTTCTAAATTTGACTGGTCTGAAGGAACTATTTGAAGGTTTTTTGACTGTAGTTTATGGACTAATATTGGATTGCCCAGCATAATTGTATTTGGGGTAATCAATGGCTGTGGGATTGATATCTGATGACTGAACTCTTGAGCCTGAGCATGCTGCTTATATCATCATATTTTCACGATTATTAAAGAATAGAGTCAAAGGAATTTACGATATCCGAGTCTTTATTTGCTGGAAACGCAGGGATACATTTCCTAATCAACGAATCAAGCTCCAGGCTATTCGAAGGTAAATGTCACGATAACAAATTTAAAATTTTATTCACTCTCGTTTTTGAATTATATTGACGAGGATCCTGTTTTGTTCAGTAAATTGTTTCAGCTGATTCTCAACCATGTTTATTCTGTCGTTTAATTCTTTTTGAACTCTTCTCGCATGAGCATTCTAATCGGCCAATGATTTACAAACTAAAACTGCGTTATGTACATCGCCGTCACCGGGATCAACTTCGTCGTGTCCAGGCTGTTCTTGGGAGAACGATGCAGACTGCTCAGTCTTTAATTTCGGCTCTTCTTCAGCTTTGCTTTCCTCGGGATCGTCCAGATGAGGCTTAAAAATCAGTAAATTGTCATTATTCTTCCGCTTCATCCTGGCAAGGAGATCTCTGTTTCAATAGCAAAACAATTTAGCGATTTTGGGCCACTGTTCGTTACTTTTTTCCTCGCTGGAACATCGGGTGGTAATACGCTTGGAAATGAGAGCTGCCTTTCACCTTCCGAAAACCATACAGGTTCAACTGAATGGAAATTTGTTTTGTAAAGGCGGATTGAATGGGGAATTTACCTGACGGACATATGATGTGAAGTTTTTGTGCTTGAAGAAAATAGGCAGCACTTTATCGACAAGTTCTGAGATGTCTTTGATAATGATTGCTTTTCCGTCATCGTTCCAGCAGATGATGTCAGAATACATTGGATTCTGGGATGAATATTCAAAGAAAAAAATGCAACTCTCAGCAATTGAGGGTAGATTACTTCTAAAATTTCGTATGTTTTCTTGAGGAAGCTCGGAGGACTAGCACCGTTCATTTCCGGGATGAAACTGCTCTTTCCTTTTAAAAAAGCTGCTGATTTAGCCATCACTCACAAACGTAATGTAAATCTGCACGTTGGAATGTTTATTCAGCGAAAATTTCACTTTCTTTGAGAATGGAAATTTTACTGAATTCGAACTTCGTTTTATTGGCGTTGATGAAAGCCTACTATTCCAATTAGTTTTAAGCTTTTCTTTTAGATAAAAGTGGCCAAAAGGCATTTCTCTCAAACTTTTTCGAGGGGACCTAGCATATACTAGCACATAGAAGGGTTAGATTATTCTTATTTTCATATATATTGGTCAAATTGAAAAGAACATGAGAGGGAGATTGGAGTTTGTTTTGAAGAAATAGGCGGAATAAGAAGCAGAAACGGATGAATCATCCGAGGATTAGTGGGAAATGGGGTTTTGTGAAGGTGGCTGTGGTTGAAATATTGGACATTTTGTTTTGAAGGCGTTTTGAGGCTGGTGGAAAACCGGGAAACGCAAAGAAGTTTTTAATTTTGATTTTAATAATTAAAACGGTCAGAAGTGAGCATCATCGTTTCAAAATTTTAATCAAATTGGACTTGAAATCAGCAACAACCACATTCGGCTTGTTTCGATGTCGGTTAAGCGTGATGAAAATCATAAGAGTAAAAGCAGTATTTGTTAGTTTCTGAGCATCGCAAAATTTCAGAGAGTGCTTGTTTAGAGAGGATGGCTGCTACGAAAATTTGATAAAAACTTAAAACCATTGCAAGGAGTATTGGAGTTTATCTAATTAACGACCTAATTGATACCCCCTGAGGTCTCAACAAGCCTGCTGTTGGATATTCATTAGGTATTTAAATATATATATAGCCTGTTAAATAATAATTTCAAAAAAAGAGGGATTCTTTGCGAATTTGCTGAGGACAGTGATTAGATTAAAGCGATCTCTTGAAGACCAACGAAATAATCAATAAAATCCTTTCTAAGGAGGAAAAACATTTTCTTTTCGCAGAGAAAAGGCAATAGTTAATATTTACATGGAGAATATAAAATATCTTTCAGCTACGAATCAGTAAGAACAATAACCTATTCCACGAATCTCTGTGTTGTAAGCTCATCCGCATGAAACAACAGCTGCTGAAAAGAGATCTAGCATTTATTGAAGAAATTCGCAAATCTGAAACTTGATAGCAATGAATGATGAGCGAAGAGACTTGGAGAACCACATAGAAAAAAATGGGAAGATTTGTTCAACGAAGTCACTCAGACCCATATTTGAACGAATTTACGAACTCAGATGTCCATGTTATTTTTCTGATGATAGAGCAAATTTTCTGAGTAGCGCAAATTCATAATATCATTACAACTAAAATAATCTAATGTGAGTTTTAGAACTTTCCAATTTCGAAATTGAGTTAAAGTAAAGCTTTGCATATCAATCCGCTCTAGTTCAGGATTAGTATGCTTCCAGGCCAAAATCTAGTCTGAAGGATAAGTACGTTACTTACCTTAGGCTAGTTATATTTAGTTGACAGACAGTCAGTAGAATTTTTTTGACTGCAACACGTTTTAACAACCATAATCGTATAAATTTGACTGGTTATTAGTTAATTAGAAATTTTAAGTTGCATATTTTTGACGGTGTAACTCTCAATAGATGCTTTATATTACTGAGAAGTCAGCTCAAACAAAAAGCATGCCGACATTCGGCAATTAACTTTCCGAAACGATATCAGTATTGAGAGCATTTAAGTACGATTCTGCAGACGTGCCATCAGATAATTCAAACAAAATTCAACAATGAAAGCTCATCTGAACTTAACAGAGACGATATGTCTCCTCGTGGCGTGCTTCCTCCTTTCAACTAATGCTATTTATACCGGAAGTTTCAGAGGCAAGACTCCTTCCAGTGATCCTGAAGGACTGAGTATAGTCTCTGCTGTTAAGGCAGGATATCCTGTTACTTTTTCATCAATGTGGAATCCAAGCCATGTCCACTATCGCCTTGACGAAGTTGGAGGTGAAACTGGCTCTAAAGTTGGTGCCTGGTGTGCAGCTGTTCTTGATACAAATCAATGGATTCAAGTGTCTTCTCTCGAACCCAAATATTGGATCGGAATCACAACTCAAGGACGAGAAGACTGTCCGCAATGGGTCACCAAATACACCGTGCATTATACTTTAGATGGAGAGAACTGGTACATAGCTGACCGTGGTAGAGTTTTTAATGGAAATGTTGATCAAACCACCAAGGTCGATTATGAATTCAGTGAGCCGATTTATGCCAGAACGATACGCATTGTTCCTCAGGCATGGAATGGCCATATTTCTATGCGATTTGAAGTTTATTTTAAGGAGGAAAGAGAGAGATGTTAGTTTAAATACACATATTATTCAAGGTTAGAAAATAGGATGTTCATCGTTTTGCCCTTACATAGCCATTCAAATGTATCTGCGCGTGAATTAACCCTTAATAAACATGACTGGTAAGTTAACACAAAATAGTCAAGGTGAGCTAATCTATCTAGAGTAGTCTTTGAAAAGGTCTCATTAGCTTTTCCTGAAAGTTTTACTCATATCAGCTAGAATGAGAGAGGGTCAACGACTTGTCTTGTCAGGCACTCAGTCTGGTTGGTTGTTATTATTATTTGAGCATCGGCTGCAAATAGCTAAAAGTCATGATTTTCTCCTTTTTCGTCGTTAATTAAGGTAGATGGGAAAGACTAAAAAGTTTTGGATGCGTCAGAAAAAAATATGAGGCATCTTGATAATCTCGAAAGCGAAAATATATAATCACTCATTATTTTTTATTGTCAGCGAGCTTAACCTAATAAAATATTGCATGCAATATAGCGTATCTTGTAGTTTATTTATCGCTCTCTGGTACATCATTCAGCTCTGAGAATGAGTGCTAATTAAATCATAAAATTTACATCTGAGCGCTGATCGCAAAGCTTCTTTCGAGAAAATAGCCTAGTCTCTTAGTTTAGAGTGCTAGTTTTTAGCCTCATTTATATAGACTTACTAATATTAGCGATTTTTTGAAAGACTTAACGTTGCTTCTCTGGCTGAGGGTCCGCATTTGCTTCCTTCGCTGCCAAATTGTATTTAAAACACGCATTCTCATCCATTTTTCCTCCTTGATTTTGTTTTGACGTAAACGTTTTTTTATAAGACCTAGGAGCCATCTCACGATTGCCGCTACCCTAATAAACTTCTTATTTATAAACCAAGGCTCCGCTCCGTTATCAGCTTGCTCGAAGAGACCCTGCTACGATTTATCAACGGGTAGAGCTGTGCGTTTACGTTAGATGAATTGAGCCAAGTAGATTCCTTGAAACGTATAATCGTTATACCCGTTTATTAAAAAGAGCATTAGGCTATGAATTAGAGTAATAACTAACTAATATTAATATCAAAGAACACATGGAACGGAAGCTCTCATTCCAGCAGACTCTCGAAGGAGTACCCGAAGAGATCGAGACATCACGAATGAGCGTAAAAGAATTCATCGATCAGCATGTTCATTCTCACTTGAAAACCACCCCTCGACCCACTCACACAGAAATCCCTTCAATTTTCCCTTCTGAACCTCAGATCTACTGGCATTCCATACCCGCAGACCTCAAACTCGCGAAAAAAGCCGCGGAGAGACAACCATTCAAGGATAACGCTGGCAAAGAATTGAACCTTCGCTCCTCTGTAGAAGAAATTTCAAAACATTCTGTCTCTTACGATATCTACTTCAAACTCCACCCTTTACTCTTAAAAATCTGGATGATTATCATCGTCACTTCAATCGTGACCGAGGTGCTCGGGTTTCTCTACTGCACTAGTCCTGACATCCCTGATTTGATCTCATTCAGAGAATATTTTTCGATTACAGTTCGTTGTGAAGAAAGCATCTTCCTCATCGCCATGAAAATCGCAGTGATGACTCTCGGTTCGATTGTCATTCTCTTTTTGATTCATAGCATCCGCAAGCAGCTCGCTCAGGACTTTGACGTGCCGCTGAAAAAAAATATTAAGTCGGAGGCTCAATTTTGCCTGCTGCTCAAAGGACTTCCTCAAGGAACGAATGAAAAAGAGCTGAAAGGCTGGATCGCGTCGTTTTTTTCAGAGAAGATTGAGATCAGAGGCATTCTATTTATCAGATCTCCGAAGACGCTGTACCAAAGAATCTCAATGATTAAGAAACATAACTCACAGAAAGGCAGTAAATCGTTCCGCAGCAGTGAAAGAGACGCCGATTCCGTCCCTCTCATGGTCGACGAGCGAAAAGAAGACGCTGAAGAGATTCACAGACAGGCATCGTACACCAGCGGACCGAAACTTGACAGAGAAATCGAGGAGCACCTCAAGCATCCCTCAGATTCAAATAGCGCGGATTTCACTAGCGCAGCGATCGTTTGCTTTGAAAGCGTCAAAGACCGAGCGCAAGTCTTGGAGTTTTTCACCAAATCCAAAAACCGAGCAGCTGCACTCTTTAAAAGCAACAAAATCACCTTTGAGGCTCCTCCGGAGCCCCATAACGTCGATTGGGCTAATATCCACAGAAGCGCTACTGTCCGAACGATTTCGAAGGCAGCAGCTTGGTTTTTCCTGATTTTGATATGGGGAGCTACCTTGGGGGCGATTTATGGATACTACATCGAGCTGGCGGCCAGCGGGGACACTGAATTATTTAAAATTATGATTAACGTCCTCTACATCATCTGTCTGAAGCAGCTTGTTGACGGAATCATTGTGTTATTCGCCAAGTTGATCCGCTTCCATAGCGCTGTATCCCGTGAGGCCTACAAATTCCATTTGCGCTTGATTTTTAATTATCTGGCGTTTACCGTCTCGCAGTTGGCTTACATCTTGAACAACTTCCAGAACGCTGGTAAGGCATTCACTTTGTCATCGTTAGCCCTGTTTCTCATCTTTTTGGTGAATCCGCTCTACGCTTTTATTATCTATTGCTACCGCAAATTTAGAAGGTGGAGACTGGATAAGCAAGGCGACAAGAATAACGTGACACAGGAAGAGGCTATCCAATACTACAAAAACCCGGAGTTTGGTCTATTGGAGAGAGTATCTGATATTTCCATCGCATATTACATGGCACTCTCTCTCTCGCCGTTGTTCCCATTTGTCGCGATAATAACGTTCGCAGTCTACGGCTTTGGTTACGCCATTGATAAATACTTGATACTGAAGTTTTATAGCTACCCATCATACCAAATGTTCAGGACTTCAATCAAATCGTATCAGATATTCATTTTCACGTGCCTTCTCCAGACTCTGGGAGTTAGCTACTACCTAGCAACTGTACTTGCAGAAAGGAACAAACAGGCTGACGAGAATGGAGTGGATATTGGTAGATTCGCGAAGGGTGTGATGATAGCGTTGCTACCAATTCTTTTTATTTACTACATGCTGTTCTATAAGTCCTCGAAAACGCTAAGGAGGGAATGTGGACTGAAGGATGAACTCCCAGATTTGCCATATAAGGCGATGCAAGAGAGCTTTTTCTCGACGTATTGGGAGTATTACCCTTACCGATCGGAGAAAGAAAACTCGTTTTGAGTGGACAAGGATGTTTTAGAAGTCAATATGCTGCATATAATTCATTTATTACATCACTTTGTTCAACAACAATGATTTTTGCAGTGAGAAAGATGATTTCTTTTCGTTGTAAATCAATAAAGTTAAAGTTTAAATTCATCTTTATGACTGTATTGTGCTGAAATTGGTGCTTTTGTTATTTTTTAATGCAAACTGAATCGTGGTGAATCATAATGACTAGTGTAGCAAGCAGCGTAGATATGTGAGGAAGATAAAAACATCTCAAATCTAAGATTAGATAAGGGATATTCCCCCAAAAAAAACACAATAAATAGACAAATAGAATTTTAGTTGAGGTATCCTATATGCAACAAACCCTTCCTCAAAGGAAAAATCTGATGCTATTGGTTCGAGCATCCAAAATTCAAA
>ENA-UOTX01000199-UOTX01000199.1-compost-metagenome-genome-assembly--contig:-NODE-199-length-66614-cov-11.086613_pt1 | contig 66614 bp, 42 predicted proteins | sample MGYA00238143_ERZ746982 | MGnify/ENA primary metagenome ERZ746982 (study PRJEB28758, sample SAMN06268862) | compost metagenome | isolation source: single cell | place: USA: California, Emeryville, Joint... | reverse complement strand
ATATAGATATATATAGGAGAATTGACTCTGTGAGCTTTAAAATGAGAGCTTCGCTCTCAAATCATTTTTCAAATAACTTGTAATCCTCTAATCTAATTTTTCTACTTTTTTAGAGTTGGCAGCGGTAAGTCTTCTCTTCTTAGCGCGATCACTGGCGAGATGCGATATAATCCTCAGAATCCTCCAAGAGTGGTTATCAATGGCTCATTGGCAGTACTTCCGGAAAAGCCATGGATTTTAAATAAACTATTCAAGAGAATGTAATTTTTGATGAAAGGCTGGATTCCCTGTGCTATGCGGAAGTATTGAAGTACTCCTACCTTGAAAAAGATTTAGAAATACTCCCTAATGGTGATCAGACCGAAATTGGAGAGAAAGGAATCAATCTAAGCGGGGGACAGAAGGCAAGAGTGGCTCTAGCAAGAGCGATTTACTCAAACAGTGATATTTATTTTATCGATGATACGTTGAGCTCAGTGGACGTGCATGTCGGAAACTACATCATGCAAGAATACTTTTTGAAATACCTCCATGGAAAAACAAGAATATTAATAACTCATAACTGGGACTACCTCAAGTATGTTGATGAAATTATCATAATGGAAGGAGGCAGCATTATTGAGAGAGGGTCATATAGCCAGATTAAAGAGAGCAAGCTCTACCAAGATATTATAGAAAGTTTGAAAGCTGATTTCGGTGCTAACTCCGAAGAAAAAGAAGCTCGAAATCCGAGTTCTAACGGCAATACTTCGAATAGAGGAGCCTTATTGATCAAGCGAGGTGATGAAAATGAGAAAAGTTGGTCTCTGAATGATGGAAATTCATTGAAAAAAGAAGAAGTTGATCCTGTTATTCAGAAACTAACGTTAAAAGAGGATCGAGAATCTGGTGCTATTCACTTTGGTGTTTACAAAGAATATTTGGATTTCAATGGCGGATGTGTATATTTCAGTCTGATCCTTTTTGGTAACTAACTATTCAATGCTTACACTCCTTACTAACTTTTCTCCTGTACTTTACAGTGATGCTTATTTGGCTACTTATGCACGTTGGTTCGAATTATTGGCTTACAATTTGGACGTCAAGAAGTGAAGATACTGACCCCAAAATTTATATTGAAGTTTATGGACTGCTCGCTTGCGAATATGCAGTGATGTGCTTGATTAGAGCTGCGATTATAACTTTTCGAGCAGTATGAAGCTCGAGATCAATACATTTTCAAATGATTGAAGCTGTGATGAATGCTTCTCTGCCCAAATTCTTCGATAGAGTTCCAATTGGAAGACTTCTTAACCGTTTCAGTAAAGATCTAAATACTGTAGATATTACAATTCCTCCTTCTTGGGGCAATGCGATCGTTTCTGTTTACATCCTGCTCGTGGAGATAGGCAGTTGTGTGGTTACAAGCCCTTACGTGCTGCTGCCATTAGTTTTGATTTTCCTATTCTTTTCAGGAGTTGTTCAGAGATCGTTTGTCTCTCTAAATCGGGAAATCGTTCGGCTTGGTAATGCCTTTCTTTGATATATTATTCAATGAATTTTAGAGAGTATCTCGAAAAGCCCCATCGTTAGTCATCTTTCAGAGACTCTTACTGAACTTCTTATCATCAGGACTGTCAAAAGACAATCAGCATTCATAAAGGTAAAGTCTTGACTAACTCTCTTGTTAACTAGAAAATTTTGTTAGAGAAATTATGAATTTCAAGACAGCAATATCAAGAATGTCTTACTGTCTGCGGCACTGAGAACTTGGTTTGCAATAAGAGTGCTAATTTTGGCTATCCTTATTATCATTCCCTCAATCGCGATGATAGTAAATCATTATGTTATGAGTATTCTCATGTAAAAAATCATTTTTGCTCACAGATGTTTGTTAAACAGAACATATCGGGAGCAATTGCTGGATTCCTAGCAACATACATCCTAAGCCTCGATCAAGACATTTTATCATTTCTTCAGGTAAATGTGAAGCTTGAAAAAACGTTTAACTTTTTCTTTTTCCTCTATTGCAAGATGGCATCTTCATTGGAACTTAATATGGTTTCATTCGAGCGGTGCGAAGCCTTTATCAGGTAAGTCATTGAATTATACTATTATTGAATAACCTTTGTGTTTACTCATCAATCAGAATCCAACCAGAACAACCAAGACGAAATAGCAAACGATCGTCAAAAAAGTCAACTTCTAATTCTTGGATTGTTGAGGGGTCTATTGAGTTTGTGAATTTTTCGGCGAGAAATCGTGACGATCTGCCTTTAGTTATCAATGATTTGACTTTGAAGATAGAACCTCGCCAAAAGGTAATGTGTGCATGCCGTTCTCTTGTCAATTTGTTAAAAATATACAGATAGGAATTGTGGGGAGGACTGGTTCTGGAAAGTCCAGCCTGATACTTGCAATCTTGAGGGTTATAGGATCTTGTGAAGGCAAAATATTAATTGATGGAATTGACATTTCAAGTATTGACCTCGATGAATTAAGACAAAATATTGCTACAATTCCTCAAGTACGATTTAATTATCAATAGAGGATCGATATTCACAATCTCATAGGATCCAATGTTATTTGAAGGAACTCTCAGGCAAAATCTCGATCTCCTCAATGTTTATTCAGATCAAGAAATTTGGGATGTGCTAGCAAATGTTTCACTCAAATCAAAAGTTTTGCAATTGAATAACGCACTTGGATATGAGGTTAGACAGTCCAGTAAACTTAAGAGTCAAAGTTTTTTGTTTTTTTGTTAGGTCAAAGATGGCGGACAGAATTTAAGTAATGGAGAAAGACAACTGGTTTGCATCGCTCGCACTCTCCTTCAAGTAATTCAAACATATCCTAATGGTAACTTGAGTTTCTATTACTTGATTAGAAGAAGAAGATTATTTTGCTTGATGAAGCCACCTCAAATATTGACTTACAAACTGAGAGAATCATTCAAGATACAATTTCTCAAATAATGAGTCAATGTACAGTATTGACTGTAGCCCACCGTTTAAACACTATAATTAATTCGGACAAGTACTTGAACCAAACTGTCTCTTTTGGTTAAATTTTACAAATTCTGCAGGATTATTGTCCTTAATGAAGGCAAATTAGTTGAATATGATCATCCAAAAATCCTACTGGAAAATCCAAATTCATTGTTTGCTCAATTATGGCATGCTTTGGAAGAGGAGAATGTTTTCAGAGACTGAAAGAATTTAGGTTCTATGTTAACCTCTCCTGGATAAGTAAAAATTCGAGAGAAATTTTATGATATAGTTGAATAACGATGATTGTATTCCACTCTTGCTGATGCATTAATAAATGCCTCTTTTAGAGGCAACTTTTGCTAGGATTGGTAGTATAATTTGTAACGATGAAGTATTTGTGCTGTAACCAGAAATAGAAATGAATTTAATAAAGCCTGGAATAGCATAAATTATCCTTTCAGTAGGCAATCTGATGCTTTTTGCTTCTCGCAGAGAGAGAGTAATTTTTCCAAAAAGAAAAATTAGATTCAAAGGAAATTGTTAGGGAAACTCTTTGCTAGTGCCGAAGACCTGAAATTTCTTTTTAAAGAAGTATTTGAAAAGTTAAAACTCGAAAAAAAGATGAAGAAAAGAGAAGATAATGCTTTAGTTATTGAATCACGTGTCTACTTTTCATTGGTCGTATCTTAGAGAGATACAAAACACGAAAAATAATTTAGAAAAAATAAAAGTTTAAATGAAGCATCTTCGAAAAATCGTCATTGGTATGGTTTTACTTCGTGATGTGGCACTAATCGAATGTTAGACCCTTTCTGTCTCAAACAGTTCGAAGGCAAAGGTATTTCTGCTCAAATTAAATGCACTCCCGAAGAGTTTGAGAACAAGATAAATGAACTTTACGACCCCACAAACCTTAAAGAAGGGTATCTTTATGAATTCAATTGATATTACTTATTACTCTCCTACCCATGTAGATATGCGCCATTTTGCAAACATCTTTTCGTCAAGAATTGGACAGACACTGTCATGGGATCTATGCGAATTACCAAAGAAAATGAGCATTTGTTGAGGTTAGAACTAATTTATCCAGTACTCGTTAATGATTTTATGTAATGTAGAACCTGCTATGAAGCAAGAACGGAAAAAGAGCTTCCGGTGTTGACAAGATACTTCCCACTCTCGTTAGTGAAACCAGAAATTGCTCCTTATTTCGACGTTATCCTGTACAGCAAGGAACAAATACAAAAAGAAAATGAAGCCATGGGAACAAAAGACCCTAATGCCGAAGTCGACTACGAGTGGGGAGTTGTTTCAATCAAACCACAAGAACTTGGAAAAGAGATACCAATGTCTCCAATCACAATGATGCGTAATGCTCTTGGAAAAGAAGAGGGTGGATCTGGAGTTCCCCTGGATAGACAAAAATATCTTGAATCCGTGGAGTTTTGGAAAGACAACGCTATTATCCTCGATAAATAATTTGGTTTCATGCATCGGAATGCCTGAAAATCATTTCCATCACATAGAAAGCAGAAAAATAAGCAGATATTGTTTGAAATTATCTCAAAAATAACAAAAAATGTGAAAGATCTAATCAAATAACCCAGTTTTGTTTCAAATAAATAACAAGAACGTAGTGAAATCTTTTCAAATAATAACATGAATTGCTGAAGGAGTATCGTAGTAGTCGTAACTTTGTTATTATGGCGCAAAATAATCTTCTTTTGTTAGTAGCAGTGCTATTGCAAGCAAAAAAACTTTGTCTCAATAACAGGAGGATTCATAATTATCCTTGAACAAATAAATTACGCGTAGATATTGTATTATTTTTGTGAGTGTGTATTTTTTCATAAGGATGGAATCCATCAAGAAGATAGAATTTGACGAAATCGATGAATTGCTGATGCGCGAAGCCTTAGCTGAAGTAACTTTGTTCTGGATTTTACCTCACAAAGCGTAGGCAAGCAAAGGAGCAGAAGCGAGAGAAGTCCCAGTAGGATGTGTTTTTGTGAAATTCAACGATGGTGAAAATAAGAAAGATTTTTCAATTGTCGCTCGTTCACATAACCTCACTACCCTCACTGGAAATGCGACTACTCACTGCGAAATTAATTGTATAGACAGTATTCTTTCTGCAAAAAAGCAAAAAGTAGAAACGCCCAAAATTCTAAGCTAAAGTAATATTCAGGCTGATGATGATGGCATTTTCTCTGAGCTCGTGTTATATGTAACAGTTGAGCCATGTATCATGTGTGCTTTCGCTCTCAATCTTATGAGTACCACTTCCTAATTGCATTCCTTTATTCTCCTTTGAACGATACAGAAATCAAACGAGTTTATTATGGTTGTGGAAACGAGAAATTTGGTGGAAATGGATCTGTTTTGCAGCTGAACGATAAGGATTTTGGAAGAGCTTATCCAAGTTACGGTATCATAACTTTTTGTTTCTGTAAATAACATACTATACACTCAAAGGAGGGTTATTTGAGCGTGAAGCTACGGACCTATTGAAGGACTTCTATGAAAAAGGGAATCTAAATCTTCCTGAAGAACTCAGGCATCGCTATAAAAAAGTTAAAAAGGAGACCACTACTACTTAGTACTCGAGCTAGCTCAGCCATAAAAGCACTTTCATCCCTGATGATCACATGAAAGCGCATTTAGATTACAGATAATTAGATAGCTTTATTCTCAGTAGTGGACTTATGGAGAAATGAAATCTACTGCTTACTATGATTGCATAATCTTGATATCAATCCATAAACTGCAAAAGTATTGTTCAGAGGTAAGCTTTTTTAACGAAATGCGTTTCTTCAAATGACTTGGTAAAAGATCATCTCACTAATCATCTCTCAGATTTTAGTCAAATTCTAATGGGAGCCTAAGATCAAAATTGATTGAGGATATAATCGTCGTAGCCCTGGCAACCGACAATTATAGCACTTATCATATATCTTTCTTAGCAGCCCTGTTAGTTGAGAAATTGCACACCTACCTTGTGGGTGGGTAGGTTCTTCAAGGTATTTCGGCATCCTTAAGGAGTTTAGAGAAAAAAGTCTAACCAGCGAAACCCAACACAAAGTTCGCAATTGGCAAACACGAACAAACTTCTTAAAACCATGAAATTATGTATGCATTATTACTCACAACAACAACGAAAACATTGTAGATATTGAGTACAAAAATAAAGAACGTTGGCTAAAAGATAACCGCGAAGAGTTCTGATTTTAAGATTTGCATTGCTTTTTATGACTTCCTAATAGGAGGTAATTTTAATAAATCAAGTAATATCATCATAGCCACTATTGAGAACGTTTTCCTTCCCAGGATGTTGGATTAAAACTTTAACCAATCCTACTTTTTTTATGCCTTTGACCAAGTTAAACAGACATTATTAGAGAGTTATAAACCCCGATTCTTATTTTATCTTCTTAATTAACTGAAGATACATATAGAGCGGACGTGTTCTATTAATTTATAATCGAAAACTTTTTTCGAGGTTGACCTCTATAGATCCAGATTAGAAAATCTGTAAATGCTTAAAAGCTCTCCTGAAAAGGAAGAACATTCCCAATTGATCAACGACCCTGATCTTTACAATCCACATGAAAGACTTGGATTCGTGAAGTGGACAAGAGTTTTTGCGGTCCCTATCATTCTGGCTTCGTTCGTGCAAACCGCTCTATCCATCTTTCTCTCGGTGTTACACCCTACCGCTCTCTCCATCAGTCTCGCTGTCGGAGGTGGTTTGTTCTTCGCTGTTTCCATTTTGGCTCTCGTCTGGGCCAATAAGACTAAAAAGGCATTGATCGATGAAGATCATGCTCTTGGCCAAGCTGCACCATCATCTGGTCTTACCAGTGTGCTGTTCTTCTTGTCATTTTTCCTCGCTGCTTCCACCCTTGTTTTCCTTGCCGCCATCTATTCCCATCAAGGTTGGAATGCAGACTATTTCCAAGCCGCTGTTTCAGACCCAGCAGCATGGGCAAGCGTCTTTGGTGATTTCACTGCTGAAGATGTCAGCAGCTTCTTCTACAATGCACACATGTTCATCGCTGGATCCACCCTTGCTTGCCTCTTCTACTTCTTGTTGGTGTCCAGATCCGCTTTCAAATTCCTTGATTTCGGCAACAGAAGTATGTCTCTCTTGGTGTTTATCTCAAACACTCTCCAGCTCGCTGCAGGCCTCTCCCTCATTTACTACTCGAAAAACCTGCAGCAATTCAACAACCACGAACACATTACAGCCAATTTCCCTCTCTGGAACTTGAGTGCTCTCTACGTCACTGGAATTGCAATCTCTGCAATTACTCTTCTCACTTTCATTGTGAACTGGAGAAAATGGAGAATTGGATTCTTCTTCATTGCCTTCTTGCTTCTTATTATCTTCGTCCTCCTCATCAACTTCACAGGTTTTGCCTACAGACACGCAAGATACACTTACAACCATTACGAATCCGAGGCATACTGCCCAGGAAGACTTGGTGCTGCTGATATCCAAGACTTGAGCAACCACGGCTGCCCAAGTAAATACGTTGTCGTCAACAACACTGTAAGCTTGGATTGCGACAATGCCTGGGTTGGAACACTTTGGGAACAAGATGTTGGAGTTGCTGCAAGTAAGCAAAAACATCAACAAGGATGCTTAAATGAAGCCTGCTGTGGAGTTCTTGCTGACATTTACACAGCTGACCTCTACATCTTGGCACATTTGTCTCTCATTGCAACCGTTCTGGTTGGGCTCGTATCCATTGGTACCTACTACTTATGGTATATTAACTGGCTTGACTATGGTATCACGAAATCCTCCAAGGACCTCGTTTGGCTTCTCGCCAAGATCTTATTGGTTGGAGCCTTTGTGGGAGTTTACCTGGCTGTTCCATTGAGTGTGCCCTCAGAATACGGTAACTCAGTCGTAATCACACCCACTTCTACCGATAGTATCACCATGATTTCTGCTTCTGACATTGGAGACAACCCTTGCTACCAAATTGGTAACGTCACACTTGCTTTCAATACCACAGCTTGTGACAACACTGCTTGCAAAGGTTACACTCTTCTTGTATACCTTCTTGCAAAACAAGCCAAGTGGACAACTCCTGAAACCGCCAGTGGCTACGAGTTCATCGATCCAAGCGCTAAGTCAGACGCATTCCCTTCTGCTGACCAAAATGATGGCTTCTTGGGTCTTAAAGGTGATCCTACCAGCATTCAGACAGCTCTGAATAGCGCCATTACTGTGTGCCCAATTACTCCTGGAAAGGATTCCACTATTACCGTTAAAGTCCAACAAATCAAAGAAAGCAGCTCTTCTCGCAGACTTTTAGGAGTCGCCTTGAATGGAACTTCCACGGCAACAGTCGCTCTTGGTCTTCAACAAAACTTGACAGAAGTTTTGAGAGGAACAGTTGGCACTGAAGTTAGACCTGGAGTCTGGAAAGGAATCAGCTCTGCTCGTGTCGATCTTGCAAGAGTTGACGGTTCTTATATCACCTACCTCTACACTGACGCTCGCGGTGACTTTTCCGTTAATATGCCTAAATATGCTGGAAACAAGCCTTACCTCGTCAAAGTGGTCGTCACAGCAGCTGGATATATTCCAGTTACCTACAGCGCACAAATTGGAGGTTTCCCAAGACGCGCATCAACCGAGCTTGGATTCTTAGAATTATTCAGATACAATTATTCTAAAGTGAACACGACAACTGCCTCAAAGGTTGTTCTTGCTGCTGCTTCAGTCACAGCAAATACAGGTTTGGGTAACACTTCGATTACTGTTTCATTTGGAAACCTTACCAGCACCAATGGAACTAACGCCACAGTCACAGTGACAGCCGGCAATAAAACCACCACTAACACAACAACGATCAACGCTACCAACAAGACCAATGCCACTAATGCCACAAATAAGACCAATGTAACAAACGTCACCAACAAGACCAACGTCACTAACGCTACAACTGCCAACAAGACCAATGTAACAAACGTCACCAACAAGACCAATGTAACAAACGTCACCAACAAGACCAATGTAACAAACGTCACCAACAAGACCAATGTCACTAACGTTACCAACAAGACTAACGTTACTAATGTCACCAACAAGACCAATGTCACTAACGCAACCAACGTAACAAACAAAACCAACGTCACTAACGTCACCAACAAGACTAACGTTACTAATGTCACCAACAAGACCAACGTCACTAACGCTACAACTGCCAACAAGACCAATGTCACTAACGTCACCAACAAGACTAATGTTACTAACGTCACCAACAAGACCAACGTCACTAACGCTACAACTGCCAACAAGACCAACGTTACTAACGTCACCAACAAGACTAACGTTACTAATGTCACCAACAAGACTAATGTCACTAACGTTAGCAACAAGACCAACGTAACCAATGTCACAAATAAAACAAACGTTACTAATGTCACCAACAAGACTAACGTCACTAACGTTAGCAACAAGACCAACGTTACTAACGTCACCAACAAGACTAACATTACTAACAAGACCAATGTTACTAATGTTACCAACAAGACTAACGTTACTAATGTTACCAACAAGACCAATGTTACTAATGTTACCAACAAGACTAACGTTACTAATGTCACCAACAAGACTAACGTTACTAACGTGACGACCACAAACAAAACTACCACGACTAACGTGACAGAAGAGCCTATCACACCATTTACCGGACCAAGACTTGCTACCATTAGAATCCATGTTGTCTCAGCCTTGGATCAATCAACTCTTTCTAATGCTCACGCTTACCTTTATGTCGGAGGCGATGTTACAAGCGTTCAAAACAAGTCTACATACACAGAAACTGTCCAAGGAAATCAGATAGTTTTCACTGGTGTTAGAAGAGGAAACTACGTCCTTAGAGTGGCTCACACTCACTACATTGAACATGTGAGAAATCTCGTTGTTAGAGGAGACTCAGTCAATGTTACCGTTGCTCTGGTTCCAACTGCTATCACTAACAACACAATGGAAGTCATCCTCAATATCCCTGACTCACAAAACTTCAACCTGCTCGCCAACTTCCAAGTTGATTCGAATAATGCTTGCCATGTTAGTGCAAGTACCTCTACTTGCGGAGGCCTCTCACTCTTCTCAGAAACTGGTCAATACGAATCTCTCAAGGTCAACACCTATGGCCAACATTACTACCTCGTGTACGTTCGTCAGTTTAAACAGACAAGTCTTCAAAAGACAGACAAAGTCAGTACAAACACAAGCCTGCCTATTTTTGAGAGACTCTTCCTTGCTGCCAACACAACCACTACCACAACAACAACTGTGACAACTACCAATGTCAGTAACAAGACTAACGTTACTAATGTCACCAACAAGACTAATGCCACTAATGTCACTAACAAGACCAATGTTACTAACGTCACCAACAAGACCAACGTTACTAATGTCACCAACAAGACCAACGTGACTAACGCTACAACTGCCAACAAGACCAACGTTACTAATGTCACCAACAAGACTAACGTTACTAATGCTACCAACAGAACTAACGTTACCAATGTCACCAACAGAACTAACGTTACTAACGCTACCAACAAGACCAATGTTACTAATGTTACCAACAAGACTAACGTCACTAACATCACCAACAGAACTAACGTTACTAACGCTACCAACAAGACTAACGTTACTAACATCACCAACAGAACTAACGTTACTAATGTCACCAACAGAACTAACGTTACTAACGCTACCAACAAGACCAACGTCACTAACGTTACCAACAGAACTAACGTTACCAATGCCACCAACAGAACTAACGTTACCAATGCCACCAACAAGACTAATGCTACTAACGTCACAACCACCAATAAGACCAATGTCACTAATGTGACAACCACGACAATCTATGGTCAAGGAAATATTGGAAGAGTCCACAAGAGTGCAAATGGTACTTTCCCTGCCAGACCTCTCACGAAATCAGGCGCGTTCTTGGACATCTACTTGCCAGGCCTTGACATCGTGGCAGCTAGACTCAACGCTCCTTCTCAAATTTTGAAAAACATTCCTGAAGACGAGACTCTTACTTGGCTCGCGTTCTGTATGGACGGAAGTGTTGGCCCAAGCTCTATTAGAGTGATCAACGCATACTGGGATCCAAAGACCGACAACAGCACTGTTCCTAACGCTCAGACAATTTGCGGTCCTCTCTATAACCAAACAGCACTATCCACTGTTGAAATCCTTGCCGATGCTTAATACCATTATTTTGCATGAGGCAAGTCGCCATAACAAATTATGAAACAATATATATAAAGAGATATATATGAAATAGTGAAATCAGCTTAACAAATAGGCATTTGAAAATGACAAACGAAGATTTCTTCAGCATTCTATTCCGCTTGCTAATATTCACAGAAAATTCTATAAGAACATAAACCTATCCAAAAATTTATTCCATCACAAAGAAAATATTCAATCATAAAAAAGCAATATTCAAAGAAATGAGCTTGAACTTGAGAAAAATCTCTCAAAGGTCTTCCAAAATTTCATTGATGTTTCTCCTATTTACCAATTAATTAGCTTTTGTTTTTTTAGTGTGCAAAAAAATTTCCCAATTTTTCATCTATTTGAGATGATGAAAACCTCAGAGAAAATAAAATAAAAAATAATAAGATCCAAGATGAACTTCGTCTGACATCAACAGTAATTCTTTAATGCTTATTATGATTTCTTCCTATTTTACCAAATGAGCATAAGTGGAATATTTCTTGTTGAATCCAAAAAGAAACCAAAATTTCAATTAGGTAGTGAGTAGTTAACACAGGCAAAAGTGGAAATTTCCACGCCCTTTCAGACGGAACTTGAACAAGTATTCGAAAATTTGAGTCCGACATAAGCTTTTCAAGGTGTTAACTGAAATTGCCAACTCTCAAAACTTCAAAGCTATCGTTGGTCGAGTACGGACTCGAGATTCTGAAATTCTACAAAACGAATAGTAAATATTTGCTAACGATTCAGAATACAATATTTTTTATCAGTATAAACTACGAATAGAAACGATAAATAAAAATCAAGTCTTTCGATAGAACAAAATTTTTTTGAGAAAGCATGAATCTTGACTACCTGAAACCTCCTAATGACGTTTTTAACATAAAACATCCATGTAAAATGACATCTAAATCTAACCTAATGTGTGAATAGCAGAATATATCTTTCAGGGAGAAAAAGAGAAGGCCACGAGAAAAATTTACTTTTCTGTTGATTATACACCTTTTGAACGTGAACAAATTGCGAATTTAGAGAAGTACCTGAAAGAACAGAATATCAAGCTTCCTCATTTGTAAGCAACCTTCCAGTGTTAACACGCAGTTTATGACTCAATAACAAATTTTAGTTGGACCTCAGCTCATTCTCTGAGATTCTTATACTCTGGAAATTTTCAACTGACAGGGAAGGATGATGGAGTGACCGCTCGGCTCCAGAAATTCCTAGAAACAATCAATCGCCCGACATATGGAGTTGTTGATCCTGAAACTCAAAAAATATTGGCAAGCTAGATCCTCGTTGAGCATACTCTAATTTTTACAAATAATAGGAGAAAGGCTACGTTTACCTAGAAGGCGTCGATAAGCAATATCGACCAATTATAATTTTTGACCTTTCAACGATAACTACGAAGACTGTAACATTAAAAAAACTTGGTGTTACTTCAATGTAATATATATCATTCGCTAGGTGACATTGGAAGTATTTGCCAAAGCTGTTCATGCACTTTTTTCGCGAGTGCATCAGTATATGTTCGTTCCTGGACATGTTGAAAATATTGTCTTGATGATTGATACTGGGAATAAAGGTGCTCTCGACATCGATAAAGAAGTAAACTGATAATTGTGTCTTAAAGAAACAAATCTCATTTGTTTTTTTTATTTTGTTAACATAGCTTTTAAAAGGAATTCTTGGAACAGTGGGATGGATTTACCCAGAGACAGTGGACAGAATCTATTTGCTTAACGTTTCATATTCATTGCAATTTGGTTGGTCCGTCGTACAAAGTATCACAAGCATATTAAAAGAGAGCCATTTTAAAATAACACATTTCTCTGCATCATGAAGATGTAATTAGTGAAAAAAGTAGAAAAAAGATAACGCTGTTGAAGAAAGAAGACGTGAATACTCTTCAAAGCGGGATAAAAGCCGAACAACTTGAGATAAAATATGGAGGTACCAAACCAAACTTTCAAACCGGAGATTTTTGGTAAGAATCAGTTGATTGAAACACTTTGCCATTCTGATCTTTTTCTATTTTTTGTAAAAAGGCCCCCAGCAAATCCGTACCCAAAACCAATGTTACCATCTGGACTGGGCTTTGGTAATTCTCTTTTATGCTCGTTTATAGTCGCGTAATCGATATGTATGCTTTAGGTCGAGTAAATAGTGATTTAATTGATCTCAAGAACGGCAACAACTTTCTATCAGATAGCAGACCTTCTGCTGAAAATAACCGAATAAATAGCACGGGAGGCTATTTTAGCCCTTTAAAATTTGCCGAGGAGTCTGATTCTGCTTACAGAAAAAAGCCTTCGATCTTCAAAGATCGTGTTTCGGCGTTGAGTATTGAAGGTGCTGATGATATTCACCGGGAATTATCTCCTTCGAGAAAAACGCAGCAAACACAAAAACCTCGCAAAACCTCTGAAAGCACGAATGATGACAAAGTTGACGAAGATGGAGAGTTTGATCTCAACGATAAAGAGCTAATCGTAGTTATTCACAAGGAAAATCAAAAATTCAAAAAAGAGGCCGTTCCCGAGGAAGAACCAGAAAGCTCGTTAGCCCTAAAAGAGCAAGTGAAAATGCACTCAGAGCTCCCTTTGAACGTAAGTGTTAAAAGAAATATGAGGGACAGTATAACACGAGCCAATGCCTTTGGGGGTGGCAGTCCCAGCAGTAGACCCACCATCAATGCTAGGATGAGCTACAGTGATCCTGCCATGAGAGGTAGCGTTATGGCAGCTGGGTATCAAAATGCGGGAGTAGGATCGGAAGCAGTCCTTTGGACAATTAAAAAACCAAAAACAGATGAAGAAGAAGACCTTGAAGATGATAGAGGAGGATTTTTCTGCGGAGTCTGTACAATGGCCAAATCGCGTAAACCTATCTATTACCCTCCTGAAAGAGAGCACAATCCCTAACTCACCTATTCATGAAAATTTTATTCAGCATAAGAACTTACAATTATCCATTTTGACCAACCACAATATTAATTTCTCGTACAATTCAATTCTTCGTCCTCAATGCTTATTCATCTTGACACACAAATTTGGTTGAAATGAAAAGTAGATATTGAGGACTTTTTGAAAATTCGATGAATTTAAGACTAGAGCTGAGATCAAATAGGCGATTTAACGAAAGCTGGTAGCTAGAGAAAGGAAGAAAGTTTTTTGCCTTCTCAAAATTCGAATCAATATCTTGTCAACTTTTTTTTTCAAAATTTGAATGGTAAACACGGCACGTTCTGTCACAGCTGTTTCAAAACTGACAGATGGCATTCACAAAAATAAGCCTACGGTTAGGAATGAATTTTCTCTAATGGTTATTGAGGCACTGTTTGGACTTTTTTCTACATGAGTTGGATCATAATCATTAACAAGAAGTTTAGAAAATTCATGGTAACTGGCTTATATAAATGTATAATTGAAAGTTGTTGCCTACTATATATTGTAAAAAAATTGTTCACTACACTTTTATCATTTTAAACGCGATCAAAGAATTGAGCTGATGAATAAGCTTCCGATTATAACACTCGAGCTCTTCGTAGTTGCTTTTTAATTCATTACACTGCATTGTTAATTCAGCATTTCTCATTTTAAGTTCCTTGTATTTGATTTCTTTACGTTTCAACTGCTTTTCAATGGTAGTCAATTCACGCTCTTTTTTCTAAATGAAGTAAATTTAATGATTATTCATCAATACGCTGAAGTATTACTCTGATTATCAAGCTTTTTTCATCGTTCTCATAGAGGGCAGTTGCTAGGTCTGATTTTTGTCTCACCATCTAGATATTTAGATACTGTTCATATTTAAATGAGATTTTACGTCTAACACGACTTCGTTCGGTTCTTCGTGATCAGTTAGGCTTATTATCTCGAAGTTCAGACGAGTAGCAAGGTCGTTACTAAAATCCACTGAGCTTTTACCTGGCCATACGAGTAATTAGCTTAATTAATTGAAAGATCTCTATTACTATAAAAGGGTTTGTGTTCGGGTGTTCGCACGAAAGAAATGCATGATTTGATTTTTTCTTCGAATTTGTTAAAGTCTCTGTAAAAATTTTGAGAAGTATCAGTCATTTCGGTTTCAAGACGGTTTCTGATCTGATTAATTTGATCCTCGGTGATTGTTGAGAAACATAAAGGGCAGCAATTTTTCTCATCTGATGAAGTCACCATTGATAGGTGGTAGTTATTCTTCAAGATGTTTGGATCAACTGGATTCATCTCCGAAAAGGTATCACTGTCGAAGTCGCAGCAGTCTTGGCTGAGATAGTTGTCGCCGCTGTGGCCACCTCTGCCGCTTGTATAACTGCTAAAACTTTCCGCAAATTATCAACCATTGAAATAACTGAAATTTTACCCCTTCTCTTTTATAAACTTCAATGGGGCTTTGGGGGTGGATCTGGGTTTGTTGAATTGTACGGATCCTCTGTTGAGAGGTTCCAACGGCTTTCCTCCCAAAACTTCGTTTATGTGATTGTTAAAGGACATTTTAATCATAATAAATTAAATTTAATCAAACGGGAAGAACGTGTCTATCGGCTATAGATATTTCCGGCGTAAATAAATCTTTGTGGCACAGATTCACACCTTTTCAGGAGGATTAAGTCAGAGAAATGGTAATTACAGATAATTGTTACTGATATTATTATATCTTTAATGCCAAAGAATCTCTAAGCCAATCAACACGATTTTATCGTTAGTTTAAGGCTCACTTTGCCAACCCTATTAGAGAGAAATAGATTTTTTTTATAAATACAATATTTCCTCAGTGATATTCAGCAGAAAGATACAATATTGAAGAAATTGCTCTCACCATCAACCTGCAGGCACGAAGACAAAGAGATCAAGCAAGAATAAGGAGAACAATACAATTTCCTAATTTAATACAAAATGTTCGAATTCAAAAAATTGTGCAAGCTCCAATGTCTTGGTTACTCCCGCGCATCAATTTATAATATTATTCAATATTCAAAAATTGATTAGCTTCCCAAATCTTGTTTGTCTGCAACACCAGAAGTGAAAGTGAATTAATTTCTAGGTTTCTTTGGAGTGATATTTAAATCCGAAGCGTGATCTGGATGACTAATTCATTCCTTCAATAATTAGCATCATTACAATTAAAAAATGACTGTTGCTGTTGAAAAATTGAAATTAAATAGATCAACGTGATATTTTTTGGCAGCAATACTACACTAAGGATTTTATTCCCTTTCTAAATAACCTTTCTGCAAATTTTCCAGTCCCAACTTGAGAGATTTACCTTACATATTCTCTTTTTAGAGATAAAGCCATAAAGGATAGCCATTATAGATCTGGTATATAAATTGAGCTTTCCTTCATTATTTCTCATCCAGATAAAATGATTGATCGGAAATACTTTTTTTAACGTTTTGATTGAGTTACAAGAGCTTTCAAACTTTGTTTCTAATGCCATTTAATCTCGTTTGTTGGATCAGTGACTCACCATTCCTAAATTCTTTTAAAAAATTGTAAATTTTATTAAATAAAGTCTTAAAAAAGCAATTCAAGATGAGCGAGAAAAAAAATGGACTCAGCTTTGCGGAGCATTTGTGGGTAAAATGGGTGCTGATCAGCTCAAATGACTTATTTGTTAACTTTTAGGATCAATTTGACCCCGTCAACAAGAATGAGTCGGAAAAAGCGAAGATGAGCAACGATCTTATTAAAATATTTGACGACCTCTTCAATGCTGAAGATAACTATTCCAAAGCGGTTGAAAAAATTTACAACTCGGTTCAAGGTCTCAATTATAAGGGGTAATTCTACTCTGATCGTCGCATTTTATCTCTCTTTTCATAGTGGACTCTCGGAAGCTCTAGCCTCGTTGAAATCCGCCCTGAAAGGAAAAATTGAAACTCAAAAAACATTTGTGAACAATATAAAGAATGAGATGATCGTTCCGTTAAAAGAAATGACAAAAAGACACTCCAATGACACATCTCTGTACGGGAAAGATTATAAAAAGCTCGAAAAAGACTATAAAACAGCCTTAGAAAGTCTAGAGAAGGTAATTTGATATACAACTTCTCTCGATAACTTGCGAAATATAGAGCAAAAAAATCTATTTTACAACTTTGAAGAATTTCGATCAATCATTTGTTGATAAAGAAAGTTGCAACTGCAATAAAGAGGCCGGTCCGGATAAAAAACTCAGCCTCATCAAAAAGTTTCAGACTTTGGAAAAAGAAAGCAAAGAAGCAGAATTTAAATATCGTTTGAAAGTTCAAGAATATAATGATTACATCCAAAAATACCAACGCGAACTTGTAAGTTACGACTTCAAAGAAACTTTATCTAAAACCACAATAACCAATGATAGTGGCGAATTTTTTCTGGGTTCGAAAAGCAGGAAATTGAACGAAGTTCCATGATGAAGGACTGTATCCTCAAATACCTCAATCTTTGCAACGGAGCTGGTCTCAAATATATGGCCAATCTTGAAAAATCAACAAGGGTAAAATTTTAAACCGCGAACTTCTTTTGATTTAGGTTTATAGGGTGTGGGACATGTAGACTTTACTAAGGAAATCGAGCAGTTTATCCAAGAACACAGAAAAGATAGAGTATGAAATATGAATTTTACCTCTTCTAAACTGCTATAATTAGGAGTTTTACAAAAAAGACACATTCATGGAATATAAGAGTTATCTTCAAACCTCTCTCCAAGACAAGCATTTCAAATTCCTAGCTGAAACTGATGAGCGTAATTTATTCGCAGTCATTATGGCATGAAATGCAATTCGTTCATAGCATGGGTTGAGCCCTTTAAAAAGTTTTATTCTAAAGTTATCACAGAGAATGGGATAGATATGAAATTTGAGGTATGAAAATTTCCTTGGATCTTTAGAACCAATGTTTTATCCACATCAAGGACCACAGCTTAATAGGAGAAGAGAAAGAAATCAGTTGGGTAGCCCAGTTCCAGCATCGATGCTGGGAAGGAGAGACAATAAACGAGAGCGAATTTGAGAAAGTATTATTGATCGCTAGCTCCTTCGAATTAATGCTGTTTAATTTACAAGTTTGCTGAAGCTATCAAAAACAAAAGAGTTCGAAAAGCATGGATCCTCGCTTTCCAACAGTATAGAGTTTGCGGGAAATTTATCATTTCAGACATTAGTTTCCAGAATATCCAGAAAATTCTCCTCATTGTCCTAAATTTGGTAATACAATGACATTGCTAACCCGAAAGAGTAATTATCTCGATCATGAATAGTGTGTTGAGGAGAAGGAGGCGAATGTTGCCAAGAAGATTATGATCATGTCGTTTACATTCTATAAATTCGCGAGAATAGAACAAACAGTAAGCGGCGTTTATCGTGAAGAAAAGATTTTCCTCCAAGCTTCAATCGTTGACCACCCAATCTGGAAAGATCTGGAATTCTGGGAAAGTGCTATGTTTAATTCTATCAATGAGGAGTTGTCACAGCAAAAGAACTACAAGCTAGAAGAAAATGAAACTGCAGGAGAAACAACCTTGAGACTACGAAATCTGGTTTTCGGACAGCTAACCTCATACAGTCACAATATGCTGATGTTCAATCTCGATAAGATGGAAGTTCGAAATCTTTTGTCAAAGTTTTGCAAAGCGTACTCTCTCACCGAAATGCAAGTCAGAGACATCATGGTAAATTTAAGCTTGTCTTAAATTTTTCAACGTGCCGATATTATTCCTCTAGAATTCGATTGAATCTTTCACAAGGGATCATATTGAAAGACAAAAGTTTGAAAAAGTTAAAAGAGATTTACAAGAGCAGCAGCAAAAAGTATTGCTGATTTATTTTTTTTCTTTTGAAATCCATAACTTTATAGGGATCCAATCTCGGTGCTTCGATGATTAAAGATCAAAAACCTCCGGAAGAAGAAAAAACTCCATTTATCATTAATCGTGCAAAAAATACGAAACCATTCGGACCAAAGCCAACTCAGACGACGAATTCAGATCCGACAATGTCTCCGACCATATCAAAAACAAGCGCTGAATATGACCCACTTGGAGCAAGCATAATTAATCAAACTGTGAAGAAGGAGAGGAAAATCGAAAATGCCATCTTAAGTCCAACGAATACAATTTCTGCCCATTCAACTACAAATACAGACTCACAAAAAACTGCTGCCTCTACTCAGCATGGCGAAGAGACTAAGGAATCTACAACTCAAAACTCCATTCCTCAACAACACAACGGAGACTCTCATAGCCCAGAACATCAAACACTTAAATTACAGAACGTTCCTGTAGATGAGACATCTGGAGGAGAGAATACAACAGGAACGAAAGAAAATAACTCGGGAGTTGTGGAAGGTGAAACGGTCACAAAAGAAATTTAAAAAAGTTACATTAAATTTGTTCCAACATTTCACACTTTCTAAGTCCCCTCCGTAAGTGAAATTTATTAGTTTGTGTTATTTATCTTTTTCAGCAATTTAAGTTCTATGTTTTGGATGGACTAACTGCACTTCTGAAATGGATGTTATAATGATCTCATAAATTCCAAAAAACAGAGCTTTTTGAAAAGTTTTGAATGCTCTTCTCTATTCAGCAAAAAACAAAAAATTTTTAAAAATGCAATCTAAGCATCTAATCTAATTGGTCGTTCTACTTTCATGAAAGAAAACTGAAAAGAGAAGAAGCAGCAACAAAGAAGCCTTATAATCACATTTATTTTTACTAGAATTGTCCAATCTGAGATACAAGCTTAGAAACTCATAAAATTCTGCAGGATATACTCGAAATAATGGTTAATGAGAAATTGGAAATTTAATCACCATCACTCCAGCTGTCCATATGGTTGGTTTTATTTCTTTTAAGGAAATACTAACGGCACGCCGTTCTTAAATCCCTTAGAGAGATTTGGCAAATATATTGACTCATAAGGAACTGTTTGCTATTTACAGATTTCGTGGAAATGAGCTAAACTAATATAAAAACAAAAGAAAATTGCTAGATGTTAACAATATTTTAGATGTGCAGTGTGACTATCATCATAGTTACGGTTCACTTCATATTCTATACAATTCGAGATTCCCTGTATCGAATCTGATAGGCATGACCCATTGCATTTTCCGGACGTTTCCTTACAGGAGATCGAGACGACAGTTATACTACAATTTCTTATTTGATGCTGCTGCTCCATGTTCTTTTTGGTTATATTCAGTATTTCTCTGATGAATCCAGCATGACTCAAGACAAGTACCTTCTTCAAGTCATTTGCTTGTGCACGGCTTGTATCGTTCCTCCGGGGCTTGGCTTTTGGTACGGCAGGCACCTCTGTATTTTCTGAATGAGGACTCCACAGCCATCTTCTGTTGTTTCGGCTTTCTTTTTCAAGATATTTGCTAATTGCTTTTTGTTCTTCTGATGAATAATCCTCGAACTCTTTTTTTGAAATCTTTTCTCCTGAAGTCATATCCTTTTCATTTTCAAGATGATTCATAAGCAACTCTTTAACCAAATTGGAATCTTTTGCATTCAGCTGATTTAGCTCAATGAGATGTTTGTAAGTTAGAAATTTTAAAAACTTTTCAGCTCTGAGATTTACATCTTCACAGCTCTCCCCATTGGCGGATCTGAAAGCTCTAGGATCAACAGCTGAATCTTTTATCTTCTGCTTCAGTGCATCAAATGTAAGATTCCAGTCAGATCCTCTCTCCTGTTCACGTATGAGAGAGGTATATATAAGGTCAAGTTCCTGTATTTTAGGATGTGTATGAACCATGTTTTCCAATGTTTCCTTCGTGCGATTCAGATCTGAAACGTAAACCTCGTCAAATGATTCTCTCGCCAGCCGTTTTCCAGTTGCAAGTGCCTGTAAGATACCTTTTGGGGATAATTTGTCATTATGAGGGTTATGACCGACGCGAAAATGATTCGCAATCGTTTTAGCATGCCGAACAAACCAAACTTCCATCGAAGAAATGCCTGCAAGTATTTCCAAATAAATATTTTGCAATTATCCTTTTGGGATTAACTGCGACATCACAAATAAAATTGTATATTTACACAGCCTAGGAAGGGCTATTCCAGTTCAGCTTTTTTAGCTTAACTAATCTGACTCGAGTAAAAACTTAAGAAGAGTTCTTGAGATGTTTAGCATTCACCAATTCATAACTTACACTACTTCCCTATTCACAAGTTTGATATAAACAGTAGCATCCCATCTTATGACTGAACGAGTGTTATCACAATCAGAATGCAACTGAGTTCATAATACGCATCCATTTTCTATGACAAAGGTAACCCATAGTAGCAGTTCGTTATTTTCCCTTGCACCTTTTTCGTCTTGAGTTTTTTTCTGACAATTACAATTAGATTACAATTATTCTTGAGGGCAATTCTCCCTAACTTACTTTCTAGCAGAGAATATCTGGCCGTAAGGCCTCCCTAAATATTAGCCTCTACAGTTGCTCGTTTATAAAATTTTAGACACTTGTAGCTATGAACATTTCAAGTGAAAAGGAGGCCCTGAGAATTCATTGGATTGGATAAAGCAAGGTTTGACCTTACAAACAATGATGATGATGTCCTTTGTGAAAAGTTTCAACTAGCAGAAAATAAAAAGGCATAAAAGAAAATATCCTTATCAACATATTGGCCTTCTTTTAGATATGAAGGGCAACCATCTCTAATGCTTTTTTTTATGATGACTATGCTTTTTCGAATGACGATCATCCCGACTTTCATGATGATGATGTGATGATCTCTTAGTTGAAGGCTTAAAATCATCATCGTCATTGTCCCCAATGAGAAACTTTTCTGTCTCGATATTTCTTTGATTCTTGACCACAAATTTGCTCTCTTTTTGTTTTTCTTGTTTATCGATTTTCTTCATCACTTCTTTTTCTGCTTCATATTTTTTCGAAACAAGAACATAATATTCATTAGCTTCTTCGTTCTTTGGATCAAGTTCAAGAGCTTTGTCTAGGATCTTCAATGCTGCACTTAGTGAGCCCTAAATTGTAATGTTAATTTCATTAATCTCTCTACTCATAACGGTACCATATTTGCTAAAGCACAACCTTTAGCGATAATTGCATCAATAAAATCTTCGCGAAGCGTCAGACAATTATCATAGCATTCTTTGAAGTGAATCAAATTATGGCTGCTTCAACAACTTACCTATCGCCTCAGTGTATCGTAGGTTTTTCGCGTGCTCTAACCCTTGAGAATAACTTTCGAAGGCCCATCCCTCGTTTTGAGCAGCCCTTACGCTGGCATCCAACAATTAGCTTTTCTCGGAGAAAAAGTTAGTTACCTGCGGTATGAAAATTTCGTAGTCTGGAAAAGATGGGTATTTTGGTTCAAATCAAAAGACGCACCTTCTTCGATCTCCCACTCTTTAAGCAGCTGCTTATATCCACCAGGGTTATTAATCTCATTTTCATGCTGACTCAATGAAGCTGTATCAAGGATTTTTGCAAGAGTTGGATTTTCAAGGTCTCTTTCCTCTTGCTCTTTTTGCAGAGTAAATCCTAATTGTTAAATTTGTGAATATCAAGGGTTTGAGTCGCTAATTTTTTGGTACCTAACTTGACAAAGCCTGGTGTTAAAGATGGTGGAAAAGCTTGCCGGCTCTGGGAGATCACTGAATTGTTTAATGTCATGCGCACTGTTAAATCACTCTAATAACACAAAGCTTATGTAGGAAGCTTCATACGTCTATTCTCTTCACAAGAGCGTTAAGGCGATCCCCAATTCTTAGATCCTGGAAGTTCAAATAATAATCGAGAGGATTATTCTCATGAATCTGTGGGTTGCTTTTAAGACAAGAGTAGATTGCTTGCAATGTACATCATAAGATCTGATGAGTCCGTTGATTTCATAGAGATGTAGGTTGCTCAGAAAGTTCGCAGTCTGGGAGTCACCGAATAGATTGTGGAATTCTTTTTCTGAGGGATCGTATTTTGAGGCTTTACTCTCATGGAGGGTGGAGAAGCCAAGCAATTTTATCAGGTTAACGAGTAGAGATTTATCTTCTTTGTTTTTCTTGACAACTTCAACCTCAATAATCATGTTCGTCAGTATGGCCTAGAATTAAGAGATAATAAGATCAATTATTTAACCCATGAAAGCCTTACTCTCTCAATCATTTTCTTAATCTCTTCGGGACTTAATCTTCTCTGTTTATGCACTGCTTCAAGGTTCTATGATAGTTTAGATACAAAAAACTAATTTAGTTTCACATCTCTTTTCAATGTCTTCCAAGGAAAGTCCGCTTCTAATGTTAAGAATTGAGCAAAGATTTCTTTTTGCACGTCAACAAATCCTAACAAGATAATATATAAGCATCAGATGATTAGAAAAAAGACCACCTTCATCTTCAATTTTTTCCATCGGAGGGATAATTCGAAATCGATTCTAATTTTGGATAAAATAATTCTCCGCGCATACAATAAGGAATTAAAAGGAAAAACTCAATTTATATTATGTTTGAATGATGAGATAAGAACAGAATCAGTTACCTCAGTTATTGTTCTGCTTGTGAAAAATTTGATCCTGTGGACTTTGTTGACCTATTTCATAATATGTGAGAGAAATTTGTTGGGACGAGAATGTGATATATCATTCCAAAAAGAAACACCAAAATTAACTAACTAGCAAAATTGTCCGAATACTAAAATAATTACCATAAATAAAAAATATGCAAACTCGGTAAGTACTAGTCGTGGATACAAAAAAGAGAGATTTGTAATGCTAAGAGTCGACCTTTCAGAAAATTTTTTCCAATTACACATCTGAATACTCTAGCAATCAGATTTTCTTGATTAGTGATTAATGAGATGTCATTCCTCTACTTTGAAGTTACTGTTACCATGATTTCCACGAAAAAACTCGGATCACAAACGATTCTCGCTGTCCTACCTAAAACGCAAATTAGTTATAAAGATCACATTAAAATGAGTGATGATTCTTTCCTCATTAAATTGCAGACGGTAGGATTGAGTTTTGGAAATTCCAGTCTAATTCAGCAGATGCAACCAACAGTTTTAATGTGAATATTTCGAAGAGAGACTCAGAACATAAATTTTACTCAGAACTAAAAACAATGAAATATGTAATTTCTATATTGATCATTGGACTTTTGTAGAATATTTATTTTTTATTGCAGGTTGAAGAGGATATTACTTCTTGTATATTCTAAGTTGAGCTCTTCCTTGTAGGCTAACCGTTGTTGCTATGGCTGCAGAATCTGAATAGATGGTGTTGGAAACTAAGATGAAATCATGTTGCGCTTAGATCTTTTATCCGCAACATGTGTTAGTTTGGATGAAGGGTAAGCTTTGATAGTGGATCGCTCCACTTTTCCCATATCCACTAAAGCCATGGCCACAGTCTCTGTGGTTTCACCTGCCTCCTCTGCCAGGAAATCTCCCGTAGCGGCCTCTTCAGTAGTACCAGTTTCAGTCGTTGTAGTTGATGTTGATTCAGTTGTTGTGGTTGCTGTGGCACCACAAAATGGAGGAGGAGTATAATCAGTCGTAGCATCCTCTGTTGAATTTTCTTCTTCGGCGTGTCCTGGTTCCAGGCAGATAATTTGATCAGGAGATGGCTCAATTATAGGGTCACCATATATTATTTGTATTTCGCCATCATCCACGATGGTAATAATTGTCTCTCCATATTCATTCACAGTAGTTTCAACTATTTCCACAACTTCAATTTCTCCGCTATATGTGATGACTGGAGCAAATGGATACTCAGGCGTCACAACTTCTCCTTCCATCGTGATTGATTCGCCTCCTCCTCCGTTAATTGTCACTAGTTGTTCGCCAGTCTCGCTCTCGTATGATTCAAGTACCTGAGCAATATATGTCGTGTTTCCATTAGTGATAGGCACAAAAGGAGCATCTGGTATGATATCTCCAGTTTCAGGTAGTAAAACGACTGTCTCTTCACCTTCAACAGTACTGGTTACGATCTCAACAGAGGTTTCTACTTCGGTCTCAGCAACTACTTCTGGTATCTCCAAAGTGACTTCTGGTGTTACAGCCAAGCAAGATTCAGCGACCTCAGCAACGTATACATCTCCAACCGAATCCATGACAAGAGTGTATGGAACAGAGCCAAGAGTGGCTTCTACAGTTATAGCTTCTCCTGCCAAATTATATATAACTACATCAGCACCTTCGCTAGTTTCGTAGCTTTCCAAAATTTGGGCAACATAGGTGTCTCCGGTAGTGTCAGTGATAGCATAGAAAGGAGCATCAGCAACAAAGTCTTCAGGGCTTGGAATGTAAGCCGCAACTGATTCGCCTTCGTACAAGGTGGCTGACACTGGCTCAATTACTTCATAGGATGAGATACTTGCCGTAGATCCATCTCCTGAGACATCAGTAGATGAGGTCCCAGGCGCAGCCAGTGAATCAAGAGACAGTTCCTCAACTTGGGTGACTCGTATGGAGGACGCTCCAAAAAGAAGCGAAACAAAGAAAAGGGCAAGCACAAAGGATCTCATTTTTATCAAGTTTTTTTTTTTTAAAATTGATTTGTTTTGGAAGAGAGAATGCATATGTGTTTTGAGATCAGAGTTTTTAAAACAGCTAACTTAAACCCGTTAATTACTCGTTTCTGAAAATTACTCAAAACAATCCTGTCATTAGTTTAATTAACGATTTGTGCGAACCCTCTCAAAATCAATTTGCTTATGTCCTCTCAACAACCTACTAGCCACGTGTCAAGCAGTTCTCATGAATTATGCAGAAATAAAAACCCTATTTTATTGTAGAACTTTCTTTTTCGATTAGATCGCATTTTTGTGAGTGCAATATCCAGGGCTCCCTCAGAGAGATCGTGTTTCGATGTATCAATTGTGAACTTTCATGAGGGAACTGATGTATTGGGTATGCGCTCCCTCGAAGGGATCACGATTGCATAGAGAATGAGAGAGATAGAGAGAAAGAAAGAAAAAATTTTATTCTTTATTCAAATTTTTCATATTAAGGAAGCAGCTCTCGGTCCCTTCAGCCCTTTTGAACTCCCAAACACCCTGAAGAGTCCCTCTTGTGATCCGATTTATCGTTCTGAGGGCTTGCTAGAGAGCATCACAGGAAAAAAAGAGTTTTTCAACAAACGAGCAAACCAAATGATTAATGACAAGAAACGGACTTGAAACCAGGCCCAGAGGGACCTACACAAGGACGCAAGACTTAATCTACGGCTTCAATAAATTTGTCGATAAGATTTTTCTACAAATTGTGATTATTTTCTCATGTTTAGAAAGTTACTCTAGACAAACCTTTAATGCTTTCCTAGCTTAGAGAAAATTTGATTGCTTACTCTTTCAGATTACCTTCACTCGATTTGACTCAATCTTGACCCGAACTTCCAAAGCGATCTGAAATTGACAATTTGGCAGATCTTGCAAGCAATTTTGAAAATTGCATAACGACTAACACAAAGCGTTAGCTTCAATGCTAATTCCTTAAACAGTTTCGCAAACGCTTAAATACTCGTGCAAGTATTTTATATTCTTTCAATGCTTAAATAGAGTATAACTCTTTACAGAGAGGCTGCATTTACATATGTAATGCATAACCTTCTCGAAATGAACCTAGTTTGCCTTTGTGGCCTTATTTTTTGAAACTCATCCTTTCATGAAAATTGAAAAATGAAATCAAGAAGAATTCTCAGGAGCAGGCAGATTCATAAGGTATCGGGCGATTTAACAGCCGCAGTCTTTTAAAACAGTGACGCACTGCCAAATGTCCTTAATCGAAAACAACTAATCCTCTTATTTAATGCTTTTGTATTTCGATTACAGATCGGTGTTTCTGTCTCTTCTCTGGAAAAATATAAAAATGTAGTTTTTCTGTGAGGAAGTTATCATCTTTGTGGTTCTGTTTGTATCACCATGAACTCTCGCAAAAGGATCTCTAGAAGATTTTTGAGATTTTCGGGTTTGAAGGAGTCCAGGAAGAATATTAGGAAGTTTTTTAAAAAAAGACCTCTCTCCGTACTTCTAATTTTCAATCAATAAAACATTTCCTCCTCTCGCAATAAATTTTCGCAATAGCAGACAACGCAGATAGGTTTAGAATTACTATTTGAAGGCACTATTTGGTTTAGCAATAGAGAAAAAAGTTTGTGAAAGGTGATTCTTTTATTTCCTTGACATAAGTCTAAGCTATAAATTTTCCTCTACAATGAAGTTATTATAATGAGGAAGTTCTCTTTTGTCTATCCTCACCAATGTATATATGTATGGCATTCGCGCAAAAATACTTTTTTCAGTAGAAAGTCTTACGATTCAACTAAACTATTATATCTCTCTCTCTTTCATAATTCACAGAAAACTGTGTTCATTAGTAGGAAAGACTTTACAGATGAGTAAAGGAACCCACAAAAACAAATTTTGGAACAAAAAACTTTATTATTCTTCAGATTTCGTAAATTTTAATTTGAGGATAGCCCTGAAGCTGCACACCAAAAGGGATGAGCTACTAAGACATGATGTCGTGAAGTGAGGAAAATCTTTTAAGCTGAGTTAATTTTTTATTGAATTGAGCTCTTTCAAGTGGTTCGAGTCTTCTATTCCGAGAAAAGCTTGTGAGAGCAACATCTGCTGGTCGAAAGACCTGTTTCATAGTGGATTTACTCCGTGGCTTAATAGATGGTAGCTCTTTTAATAATTTGGCGTCACAACTTTCAGATCCAAATTCAGCCTTTTCGGGCTCTCTACTTGATATCTGCTCTTCGACAAATTTTAAGAAATTACTTGTGTTTAGAGGCGTTGGCTCATCATTGTCTCCTTCTGAAATTTTAATCTTTCGGCTCATTAAATTTGATTGAAGAGGAGCTGGTTGGGCTTTTTTTGAACGAAAACCTGAAAATATCCCATGGTAAAGATATTGGAGTACGCGTTCATCATTTATGAATAAATCGAGTAGTTTAATCCGGTCGCTTGTGAGGAATTTATCAAGAGGCACATTCCTAATATGGATTCCTTGAATAGTTGCTGCAATTTCATTGCTTTGGCTCTCGCTGTTTTTGAGGCCATTAAACTCTTTCTGTGCCAATAACTTTCTTTTAAAAATTTCTTTTCTCACTTGATCAACGCATTCAATGAAAAACTGTTCGAGCTCGGCTGGACGATAATCACTAGCAATACTCCTGCTATCTTTGCTTTTTGCTTTCGTTTCTCGTTGGAACATTTGGGTTATGTCGTTCAATTTCTTTTCATACTCCTGGATAATGGCTTGGCCCGTTTTTTCGACTTTTTCTATGATGCTTTGGATATTATCAATTTGTTTGATTTCCCTCATAAGATTTCGAAATTTCTTCATGGGACTCGATTCATTATTTTCTAATTTAGGACGGACTGTAGGTTCTAATTTCGATTCCGGTTGGCTAGCATCCTTTTGATGCGTAGAATTTCGACCTCGTAAGAGTGATTGGTTGAGGGACAGTTCAAAGACAGGAAAACTTCGAGGATGAACTTTGGGTTTATAATCGCTTAATATTCGTCCCACCTCTTGACGGATTTGCAGAGTTCTCTCCGAATTGCAGCTGATGTAATTGTTCAAAAAATCATTTTTGTTTGTAAGCATGGAGATATGAGCTCTCAAAGCTTCATTTTCTTTTCTCTCTTGAGCAACTTCATTGGTGAGTTTTTGAATCTCTTCTTTTAATTCCTCAGACTTTGTTTGAAGGTCCAAAATATTCTGTTGATGGTGGTATTTTAACTCTTCACTTTCGAACTTCCTCTTTAAATCAAAGAGTTCTAGCTGCGTTTTTTCCATAGATTCTCGATAAGATTTGGTAAAATTTCTGTCATGACGATTGATAGCATTCCCAATTTTTGTATCCATCTTATTAATTTCTTTTTGTAGCTTATTATGAAGTTCTTGAACTGTTTTGTATGATCTAGGATGCATGGCATTACTCGTCAAAAAAAAGCCCTTTGATTTAGGAGACTCCGGGTCTCTCACTGACTCATCTCCAGTTCGTAATGTTGCTGTTTGGTCGAAAGAATTGAGTCTTTGTCCAGAATAACTCATGCGATCCGATCGTCTCATTGGAGAATCCACTCTTAGTAGGTCACGTTGAGAAGTTGAAATCATAAATGGAGTATTATAGTTTTGATTTATCTAAAATGAGTTTTTATTTATTTTCAATATGCCTCAACTATTTTTTTATTTATTCATTTCCAGTTTCAATCTTAAATAGCAGTTTTTATTTTGGAGGCACTTGCAGTAGCTTACTGATATAATTTTTGTGAAGATCATAACTGGAGGATAAGCAACTTGCTTAATCATACCAAGTACAAAACCTTCGAAGCACTTTCTATTAAAAACTCGATTAAATCATTTGGCAAAAACAGATAATATATGTTCCCAGACTCAATGGTGAAGAAAAACTGGAAAATTTGCAAAAACTTACTCAAATTGTTTTCCTAACTCGTGCTCGCTTGACCATTTTATACAATGAAAGAATATTCTTGCTATTACTGATACATGCAGGTTTTATCATAAGACATTTTGATTATAACGATACAATTATAAACACATCGTGCAGTTGTAACTTTAGAAAAGTTCTAACCCATAAACATCGTTACTGAAAAAAAAAACCTGAATCTCTCCTTTCTGGTTAATTATGGACATCTCCTGTTTTATATGCATATATGCACATCTTGTGCATCAGCCTCTAATCTGTTCTTGTGGACTATACTGCTCACACCTGATTCACTCAATTTGCTAGAGTCAACTTCCTTCCTCTTCGAAATTCTCTCTCTTTTGTATAATTCTGCCAAGCAATGAATCCCATTCTAAAATATAGCAAGGCAAGAAATGGATTGATAGGACCCCTAGTAGGATTCTCTGATTTGCTCTGTCGCGACCTCGGACCTCTCTAATGAAAAATTTAAAATTCACAGTTGAACAGATCGAGAAATATGAAAATACTTCACGTTTAATTTTTCGAACTAAGTCTCAATGCTTTCGTCCCTTCATTTCAAATAAATTCATTAATGTTGTAATTGTAGCTAAATAGCAGCAAGTCGGTGATGGATTGATTTTAAATCACAAAAATACATGTTAAAGTTCGAATTTTGATGTGCTTTTTTGCGTTTCTCTCAAGGCAAAAACGGCTCAGTCACTAGTGAATTGATTAACTCTTCCGATTCTATCGCTCAACACAATAACACCTTCATCAAATAACGAAGTTCGCGAAAGGGTCTTCTTTTTGGAATCTGTTTGATTCGTTTTCGGTCCGTTGTAGTCCAATTTCGAACTACTAATCGCCGAGTGTTCATAAATATTTGGCTCCAGGAAATACAATGTTTCTAACAAATGTATTAGGAGGTTCGTTTTGATAGCTGATGTATTTAATTGGGCTACCTGTATTGTTCGAAAATGCTTGAGATAACAATTCAGCTTAACTCAATCAAAATTTAGAATTTCAGATTTGATTTTGGTGTATTCCTGCAAAGAAAGATTACTTTTAAGCTAACCTTTATAAATCCAAATTGTATATGAAATGCATCGACAATTATTATCTTCCAAAAATGGAAAACGTCTCTTCCTTTAGAACTCTTTTGTTTGTTTTTTTTTGGGAACAAGTTCTAATTAATACCAAATAGTGAATTGAGTTCATACGAGCAAAGAGATAAAACAATTGGGTCTTTTCAGTTTGGCATTGGAATATCAAACGTTAATGGAGAATTTAGAAGAAATGGACTAATGTTACACGCATTTTTGTCATTCATGAGAACCAGCGGCAGGTGTCATTTGAATTTACTCCACACTTGGAACTATACCTTTCGATAGGAAACCTTTATTCATATTTTGGAAATCAATTTGTTGTTGTTGGATTCTTTTTATGTAAACCTATGGAATTTACGGTTTTTATGAAGAGGATTCTAGCAAGGATATGTAGCTCTTAACGTTATCTAACTCTATCATTTCTCCTTGGCAGCAAGCTGTTCGAAGAACAAAGAAACGAGCTTTGAGAACTCTTCAAGAGAGAGTTTGTTGTCTCCATTCTCATCGAAGTCTCCAAAAGCTTCCTTGAAGGCACTTTCAGGGATTTCTGGTTCACCAAGCTTGGCATTCAAATCAGTCAAAGCTTTTCTGAACTCACCAGGTTCAATGAAGCCGGATTTATCAGCATCGTATTGGGTGAAGATGAATTTAGCGTTTTCAGCGAGCTTTGCAGGATCGGCAATGATTTCGGAGTATTTTCCCATTTCTACTGATATTTTTCTTTCCTAAATTTTATAAAATAATTATTTTAGTAGCTCGTATCTTTCTTAAATATCCGTGATTATGTAACTCGTTTTTCTACAAGAATCCAGCATTTACAAAACATGAAAGATTATCTATAGCTTTGCCTTCCTCTATCAAATTGTTCTTTCATTATGAGAAAGAAACAGAAACCTGGAGTTTGGCGTTAACGTAACGCTTAATACTATTAGATTTTTTTTCCTTCTGAAAATCCGAATCTTTAAGAATAATAGCTTTAGAGAGTTACTAAAGCTTATTTGGTGTAAAGAGCTAGCAAATGGGGTTCTTCTTTTCAAAGTTGCGTAATAGCATATCAAAATTTCTTTTCTTTTTAATTAATTTAGCAACCACGTGAGGAGTCGATTTTTATTATAAAGGTGCCATCTATAGCACCTGGGAACAAATGTGAAATTATATGCGACCGAGTTGAAATACTTCCATGAACTTTCTTGTTGGAAGATAAACACAGGGGCCGATAATTCATGAGAGATTCATTTTTAAGCTTTCACAGTCTCTGAATCGTAATGTATTGAAAATGAATCCACACCAAAAAAAAAAAATTGAGCCTCTCCGTGACGCACAAGGAATACCTAAGATAATATGAGATAAGGTTATCTAAACAAAAAGTTAAAAGAAATGGAACGATAATTTCTATCATTTTTAAGTTTGTAATGTAGATTTTAAGTTATGGTCCAGTAGACAAGTCCTTAACTCTTCGGGTCTTATAAAATCCTTCGTTAAAACGCTGCAATAGTAACATTTGTCCAAATCAGAAAAATATTTATAATATTATCATTTTCGAGTGAATAAGTCGTCTTAAACGAACTTGCAGCTAGAAATCAATAGTCAAAATCTGCTTGCAATTCTGCAAAAATGTGCCTGTCATATCGAATTTGAACTGAAGAGGGATCTGAAGAGGGAATCAGAAAACATTATCAGAAACAGAATTATACAGGCTTTAAAATATTTAAAGCTCGGAATCAGCAGCTGTTAAAACCGTGCTAATTCTCAAGCTGTATAAAAATAAGTCAAGATGCCTTGAAATATACTTCAGTCCCGAGAAGCTCGGAATCCGAAATATTGGATTATCTCTTTTAATTCAGACTGAGATTTTCGAAAATTTCAAACTCGGCGAAGTGCTGCATGCACTGTCCATACAACTGAAGTCACACTGAAGTTGATTGAAATTAAGGACTTCAAGTTCACTTTTTTCATGCACGCGCAAATATCAAATTTTTCGAGCTTTAGGAGTATACTACCAAAATGATATAAGAAATCCATGAATGCTATTGATTCTTCTGGAAAAAAGTATTGATTGAACGGTTGGACTTGCAAGAGAAGATATTAGACGAAGGAAGGTTGCTGGCAACTACTTTTGTCATGCTTTTACTAAACAAATTCAACAACGTGTCTGAGAGACTTTTAGTCTTTTTTCAAAGGAGAGAATGAAGGGTCCAAGGCCCATGCGCATGACTAGAGATAATTAATATGATGAATAAGAATAGTAATAAGAAATATACTGAGATGAGATGGCTATACATTATTGCTTTTATTTCTCTTTGAAAAAAAATTGATTAGAAATCCACTTTGCTTATGATACAATTTTCACAAAAAAATTCCAAAAAATGACGACAAAGAGCAATATTATCTAACATTTTCTTAATATAACTTGTTCTCAAAGAGCGCTGACTTCTTGATTCTGTTGATTGTCGGACGATTCAAAAGAAAAAATAGACGACAGAAATGGTTAGAACTTGCTAGTCTTATCACAGGAGTTATGCGCATGTATCAAAAACTCGAAAAATGACTGGAAAGAAGCTATTTGACTTTATGACTTTGGTATATTAGCTATGTGTCAGCTAGAACTTGAGAAGATACAGTCGTAATTTCATACATTCATTGGAAATTTCAACTTCTATGCTTATTAGTTTTGCTCAGATGCTCAGTCGAGTCAGTGAAAAAATGGAAATTTCGACTCCTGTCCATGAATTTGAGCGTCTAGAAAATTACTTCAATAAATGACTCAGGCTCTATTTATATAAGTTTATCCTCAAAACAAAACGAAACTCGGACCAAACTGAGTTTAAAAGATCTAAAATGGGAAAATTTGAGAAACTGTATACGGATCAAAAGGCTGAGAATGACCAGCTGCAGCTGGAGAAGAAAAAGCTATTCTTTGATTTCCAAGAATACAAAAGCATCGCGGAGATGGAACTGGCTCAAAAGAGACAAAGGATCACATTTTTGGAAGCAGAGCTGAAAAAGAAAGAAGATACCATAAACGAGTACGTTCTGGAGAAGAACGCTCTCTTGAAAGCGAAGGAGAATGAGTCTCAAGCTAATCAATTGCAAATAAGGCAGTTGAGAACTCTATATGATACTGAGAAAGTCAAAGCAGAAGCTCTAGCCTCAGAAAATCTTGACTTACGTAAGAAACTGGGACTTGTGACAGCTGAAAAAGATGTTATTCAGTCCACGATGTCCCAAACTATAGAAAATCTTAAAAAGCAAGTCGATGTTATGGAGTTTAAATCGGACTTTACTCCTAGTCTATCAATACACATGAACTCATTGCTCAGCCTTAACAAACCTGATGCTGGCTGGTTACTCAAGTCTCCTGATTATGAGCAACTCAATACCGTAAAGAACAAAAAGCTTATCATGATCGCAGTAATCGGAATGTATGATGTGGGAAAAAGTTGGTTTTGCAATAATTTTGCAAAGAAAAAATTGCTTGCCTCAGGATACACTCAGACCACTCACTCATTGGATTTTGTCTTCCCTTCTGAAAGTGAGGGCTCTTCGATCGGGATTATCGATACACCAGGTTCTAATGAAGCCATTCGAGTCACTGACGAGAAACTTATCCAGATGTTAGAACCTTATGAAGAGCAATCTAATAAGAAGAACCTTGAGCAACTTTACTTTTCCCGCTACACCAAGCTCAAAAACGATGCGAAGATCATTCAAGATTTGAAAGAAAGATTTATCAGAGAAATTACTGATGTATTAGTCTTGATTTGCAACAAGCTTTCAGAAAAAGAACAAGAAATATTATACAAAGTGATTAAACATCATAAAGAGGTCGCCAAGCAGAGAATGCAAGAAGCCTTTGAGAGTAAGAAGGAGCAACGAGATACAAACCTATACATTATACACAACTATAAGAACATCGCTGAAATTGACCAAGTGAAGCAACAGATGGAAAAAGATCTCATGAAAAGCTTCAAGGTTGAAACAATTCCTATGTTCTCGCAGGAGAAACCAGAATTCAAGGATCTTAATAATTTAATTTATTTCGATCAGTTTGGAATCACTCATCTGATCTTGGCTCAAGATGGTAGCGTAGCTGGCAATTATTTCAACCAAACAACTTTCGCCTATCTCAAAGAGAAGCTGAATACAATGTCTCAACGAACCCAAGTCGATGTCGGAAGATTTTTCCTGGATTTCTGTAATAGGAATTTACCGAATCTACTCAAGCAAGACATAAAGCTTAAATTTAATAAGGATCAGACTGCAATCATTAAAGATGGGGACTCGAAGCCAATCGTGTTGGAAAACCTTCATTATGATGAATTTGGAAACTTCTATTTTTCTTCGACAGACTTTGAACCCAGATATTCCATTGAAGAAAAACCACTCGAGCCTGGTAAAAAAGATATTACGGTTGAAATTGAAGTTGTTGATTCGGAGTTTAAGGCTAATTACTTGAAAGGGCCTGAAGGAATGTATGTTTTGCAGATTGAAGGGAAAAAACACGTTAATTTGGGAGTTGATTTGAATACAGGAGCAAAGTACCAGAACCATAATAGAGAATGGGGAGATTTCCAAATCAAAATACCGTTATCCAATGAAAATCTAGTGAGCGTATCAAAAGAACCTAAGCAAGGAACTAAGAGTGGGATAATGCGCTACACGTTCACATTTGAGAAGCTACAAGCTGTAGAAATTTAAGTAAAAGTAGAGGTTGAGTTAGGCTGAGTTATTTTAGTTGGAAGTTCATATAGTTAACTCGCAAACCTGTAACCAGAAACCGTAAACAAGACATAACAACATTTTCTAAAAAAATCTAATCATAAGAACATTGCACATTTCAACCTGTCATTTTTCCAAAGATTATCTCATCACTTCAAATTGATTCTCAGAATTATCAGCTTCTCAGCTTTGAACTGTTTGCCAATGTGTTCCTGGCTATTTTCTCTGAATGCCTTAAAAATGATCCTCCATTTTCCTTCAGAACCATGTTCATATTCCAATACATTCTATGGTTACAAAATTTACTATTTGAAAGAATGTATCAATATCGTGCATTGACATGGTTGCTTTTATATTCTTTTATATTCTGATACTTCATCCATGTAATTTATGGGACCTGAGAAAAAAGCTATTAAGTCGGGAGAGTTAATTGTATTGTAAGAAACTATCTCAACTCACCTCAGCTAATGAATTTTATCCAACTCCTAGTACAAAAAGCTGCTATAGAAATTTTTTCTGACTCAAGAAACTCCTAATGGTGAATTATATGATTCCTCAGAATTCGAAAAAAAAGAAAAATCAGTATGAAAAAAAAATTGTAACAAGTCAGTAAGAGTTGTATTCCCTCACTGCGGTTTAAACTAAGGTCTGCAGAAATATTTATCATTTTTAGAGAAAAAGAAAATCCGAAAAAATCGAAGAAAGCATTTACAAAGAGTAGTCGTGTGGTATGTCTCACAATAAACCAAAAATCAAAGTTGAAATTGAATATTGTGGAGGATGAGGCTACAAACCAATGTATAACCTCATCAAGAACGAAATCCAAAAGCAATACCCTGACGCAGAAGTACCAGGAACCGTTGGAAGAACTGGCGCTCTTGAAGTTGTGTTCGATGGCAAGGTTATTTGGAGCAAGCTGAATGGAGACGGAAAAGTTGACTCTTCAAATGTCTCTATTGTGTTGGACAGGCTCAAAAAAGCTATCGAAGCAAAGGAGAAAAAGTCCTAAGAATGTAATTAATTGAGGCAATATAAAGTAGATTGTGAGATTTTTCGTCTTTGAGTCGTAAGAGAGGATGCGCTGAAAACTTTGTGGCACATTCTTGAGTTCACTCCATACGAAAAGTCTCTACTTTCTACTTCTTTATAGTAATGATGTATTCCATTAATATTCATATGCCTATCTTCATAATACTGAGTAAAATAAACAATTCTAACTTACGCATGCTCAACATTGAAAGCAATTCCAAATTACAAGCCACATCTAAACACTCATATGCGAGTTGATTCAAAATTTGAAATTGAAAAATCAATCAGAAACATTTTTATATTATCCAGTGAGATTTGCACTAATGCGACTGCTATTTACTGAGCTCTTGAGGATTATTTATAATCGTTTCTTTAAAGATAAAGAAAAATCTGAGAGATAGAAAAGCTGATTTCTAAAAGCAAGTCGAGTTCGATGGAATCCAAAAAAATTAAAGTTGAAGTTGAATATTGTGGAGGATGAGGCTACAAACCAATGTATAACCTCATCAAGAACGAAATCCAAAAACAATATCCTGACGCAGAAGTGCCAGGAACCGTTGGAAGATCCGGTTCTCTAGAAGTCGTGTTCGACGGTAAAGTTATTTGGAGCAAACTGAATGGAGATGGGAAAGTCGACTCCAAGAATGTCTCAATTATATTGGAAAAGATCAAAAAGATCCTTGCAGAGAAGTCTTAAATAGGATCAGATCTGAGAGATTCAGAAATAAGAGTAAGTATAAAGTAGATTGTGAGAATTTTCGTCTTTGAGTCGTAAGAGAGAGTGCGCCGAAAACTTTGTGGCGCATTCTTGAGTTAACTCCATACGATTAATCTCTGTATTCTACTTTTTTAATATTGATGCAATCGATCTAAATTTCGCTGCCTAAATTCGTAATTATGCATACAATGAACTAAACCAAATACAACTTGAAAAAGAAGACGAGAAATCAAAGGCTTTAGGGTACATACTGCTCACATACTTGACGCCATAGAGGTAGATTTGAGATGACAGATATGAATTCTAAAAGCCTAATTTATAGTGAAAATATTCACTTCACTACAATCAATATCAGTTAGTATCTAAATTAGTGGAAAGCAAGAGGAGTATGAATTGGGAAAGATCTCAATTTCGAAATACACCTCTTTTAGTTAAGTCTTTTCGGTGTGCAATGGCTATATTCTTTTGTTGTAAAAAATAGGAATTGCGAAGACAGAAAAAATACTGAAGATTCTGTAAAGAAATCGTATGAAACTCTACAAATCTGCGTATGTCAATAGTGAGCTAAAATTACAATCTCAAAAAAAAGAAATGAGTAATTCTTCCTCCGGAAAATTGTAAAAATATCTCTAGGAAGAGAGTAATTTATATTCCCAATTTTCAGTACTATCCAACGACAACAATGAATAGGCTAAAATATTCTGTTCAAGCTTGAAGAACACATGTGCAACTTGAGAGAAGGCTACCCTTCTATTTCTTATATTAAATTCTCTAATTTTTTATCAACAAATTAATTAGTTTGCAAATATCTCAAATAAAGAGTTTCTTCAATGGTGAAAGTTACATCAACAACAAGAGATCTCTTCATCACGAAGAGTAAATTTCAAATCAAATTTGGAATAGGTTTTTTATTCGTACATTCGTTTTTCTATTGGCTGGGAACTTACTCGTTTCAACTATTCATCCTTACGATAGCAGGAACTTCTTGTATAACACTCGCAACTTACCTCGAAATGAAATACCCATCTGCAGGACAGACACTCAAAGCGTTGATATATGGAACGTTTGCTCCCAGTCTTGCAATTTCCAAACCAGATTACATAATATTTGCTATTTGTGCTCATTTTTTCACGATTAATATGGGATTCTATGACATTAATTTGTCCAAGCTTCACTACCTGCTGATAAGTAATGGCTTTGCTTGGATTCTTTGTTATATTTATTTCAGAGCTCAAGCTATTGCTGACTACGAAGGGGCAAGGGAAATTAAGTCTGTGTTGGAAGATTCTCATACATTTTCCCAGATTTTGATGTGTTTTGCCATGAATTACGGTATGACCATATTTATGGGAAGGAATAAATACGTTGAAACCAAAGTCCATGAAAATTATAAAACGACTCTTCTCTCGTTGAATAAAGAACTTGAGGAAACAAATAAAAAGCTCCAAAGCACCAACGCAGACCTACAAGATGCTCTCCAAGAAAAAGAAAATTTTATTCTTCGATTTTCACATGAAATTCGCAACCCTCTCAATAGTTTACTCGGAAATATCGAACTTTGTTCTGTGCAGGCACAAAATCACGAACTAGAAATCATGCTCCAAGACGCTAGAGTGAGCGGAGAAATTCTCTTACAGTTGCTCAATAATGTCCTCGATACGGCAAAAGTCTCAGCAGGTAGGCTTGAAGTATCAATGAATTCTCTCAACTTTAGAGAATTTCTTCAAAGAGCGTGGGTCATCTGCTCTGAAATAATTCATAAAAAGGGATTGTATGGGTGCTTTTCTGTAAACGTAGACGTCCCTGACATTCTTGACTTCGATCACCATCGTATTATGCAGATACTGATCAACACGATTTCGAATGCTGCAAAGTTTACGGAGAGTGGATTTGTTAAAGTTTACGTTGATTTTGAGATCTGCTCTGAAATCGATACGGAAGCTATGAAACCGAAGCATGCACTATTTATCTCTGGAAGCGCCCCGGGACTGTCGAATAGCATACTATATGAAGAAGAAATGAATGAAAACCCTGAAAATAAATATGAATATCTAACCCTCAGTCGGAGACAATTTATAACAGGTCAAAAATACTTTTCGGAAAGACAGAGAAATTCAATAGCCCAAACTCCCTATAAGTTCGAAAATTTCGGCTTTGATCAAAAAGAAATGGGAGGGGCGTCTCATAGAAACTCTAAAACTATCAAACCTGAAAATTGCCAAGGTTATATTCGAATTGAGGTGATTGACTCTGGCTGCGGAATTCACAAAAAAGATCTTGATAATCTCTTTTCTAAGTTCAATCAAGTGAACGATAATTCATCCAAAAGACAGGTGGGAACTGGACTTGGACTTTGGATTACAAAAGAGATTATTGAATTGATGGGAGGCAAGATTGAAATCCATTCGGCACCAAATCGAGGAACAGCAATTGTCATCATGGTAAAGTCAAGATCTTCAGCTCAAACTAATGCTTTATATCCTGCGGCTCCTAAGTCCAAGCAATCAAATTTACTCAATAAACCTAACATGGAACCAGGAATCATCAAGAAGGTTCTGGTCGCCGAAGACATTCTCTATAATCAAGAAATCAATCGGAAATTTCTGCAAAAATGCAACGTCGAAGAAATTGTGATTGCAAATAATGGTCAAGAGGCGATTGATATCTACCAAAAGATGAAACCCAACTATTTTGACCTGATTTTGATGGACATTGACATGCCAATCATGGATGGAAAAACTGCCACAAAAAAGATTCGTCAGTTTGAAAAAGAGAAGGGATTAGCTCCAATAAAAATTGTATTTTTAACTGCTTACTCAGAGGCGAAGACTCGCTCTGAACTGCTTGATCCTCAGGGGGAATATAGAGCCAATGGATTTATCTCCAAGCCCGCTTCATTAGAGACCGTACAAAGAACTCTTCAAGAAAAAAGTCACAGGACTCAGCAGGACACAGCTCCATCAATTATTCTCTTACCACTGAGTAAAACTCAAAGTTGTGGTAACCCAAGTGATTTTAGAGTGAAGCTGAACAACAAGAAGATGATCCTTGTAGCAGATGATGATCCCTTCAATCTAGCAATGGTGACCAAGATGGTTGCACTTTGTGGTTTTGAGACTTTGGAAGCTCGAAATGGACAGGTTGCGATTGAACTATATGAAAAACATTGGAAGAATATAAAATTGACCATTATGGATTGCGAAATGCCCGAAGTGGATGGATGGGAGGCGACAAGAAGAATATTGCTAAAATATAAAAAATTAGCAGATCTTACTAAAAACGAGATAATAATTTACGGGTTGACGGGACATGTGGGAGAAGAATACAGAAAAAAATGCTTGGAGGCAGGGATGAAAGGAGTTTTAGAAAAACCGATTAAGATCGATGAACTTCGTACTCTTTTGTTGGATGAATGAGTCGGAAGGGAGAACACACCTTTCTTTTGTTTTTATTTTATGGAATAGAATCATGGGCTAGGAAAACCAAAATCTCTAAGGCATATAAGCAGGCAGTTTGAGTTGAATATTCTAAAGTATTTTAATTTCTCTGTAGAATGGACAAATATTTTGATTACAGAATATTTATCCCAAGTTTATATATGCATATATCTATGAGGGGTAATTCCGTACTGATAGAGCTACTCCTCTGTAATAGCTTTTCGCTAGGGAATTTTAACAATCAGCAGCTATTTAGTAGCTGTAATGAATATCTAATTTACTTGACAGAATAAATGTTCAAAAAAAGAAGTTCGTCTTGGGTTCTTGGGGGGGGTCGATTTTTCCCACCTTTCGAGTATGCTCACTATAATGGTGGGGATACAGATGATAGATTAACTTCAAAATTTAATCTGTTTCTCTGCTCACATGGAAAAGCTCTTGAGAAAATCTTTTCTCTATAAATTTCATTTAGAAAACGATATTTAATACTCAACATTCGGTGCTTCTACTGATCGTTCGGTAAAAATATTTGTTTTGCTGTTTATTGTTCTTTTTCGCTCAGAAGTCATTAGCTCATACAGAATTCAATTTTTAAAAATAGCGCTCACAACTGAACATCCTACTATGCATTTGCAACTTCTCCAACCAATGTTTCTTTCGCAGCGACTGTAGACTCAGGCTCAATGTGGAAATTTTTCACCTTTGCTCCTGTCTTGATTACTGTTCCTCTTCCAATCAAAGAGTTTTCAACAATGGCACTATAAAATTCCATCATTTAACAAAGCTATTGCAGAGATGATTTACCCTTCTTCAATTCGAACGCCACCATAGAGTACACTACTCACAACCTTCGCATTCTTCCCAATAAAGCACCCTTTGCAAACAATTGATCTTTCAATTTTGGCTTTCTCTTCGATGGTACATCCTTGTGATACCCTTGAGTTATTAACGGTAAAATCTCTTTTAAACAATGTGATTTAAAAAAGTTTCGGTGGCAACAAAATTACATCTTTGGAGCTTCCGTATTAATTTTTTGTTCTTCTTGGGACTTTGCTTGGTCTGGTTTACCCTTTTGATCTTGCTTGGCTTTTTGGTCAGCTTTTGATTCCTTCTGAGCTTTCTCTCCTCCTTCTTGAGGTTTAGACTGCTTTGCGGGTTCTTCAGATTTAGGTTGTTCTTGAGCCTTGGCCTGATCTTCTTTTTTAGTCTTTTTTTCTGATTTAGCTTGCTGTTCAGGTTTCGGCTGCTGATCTGTAGTTGTTTGCTTCTCTGTTTCTTTTGCGGCTTGGTCCTTTGCAGCTTGTTTTTCCGCTGCTGCTGCCTTTTTGGCTCTTTGCTCTTCTTTTTTCTTTTCTCTGTCACTCTTGACACTAGCAGCATCTTTTCCTTTGACTTCTTCAACAACGGCTTGTTTTGGTTCAGGTGGGCTGTATTAACAAAATACGTTCAAATAACATGAATTTTAGAACGGAATATATTACTTTGGATCAAACAGAGGCTCGTTGTTTGCAGTGATATCGAAGTTGATGGGTAAATCGGCAGCTTTGGCTAAGCACTTCATATTAGCCTGGTAGAGTGCTTCCAAAGTTTCTATTTTATAGTTAACTGGCGACTGCACTATATATGCATGAACTGAAAGTTCATTAGATTCTTTTGGCTTCACTGAATTCATTATTTGCAAGAGATTTTTGTTTGTCTATGGCTGTAAGCTGGTGAGACAGTTGCAAATTTACTTGTGTCTTTTCTTTAATCCCTTCATCTTCATTGTCCTTTTGTTTTTCTTCTTCTTCCTCCTCTTCGGCTTGCATCAGCTCGATAATGGCAGGGTTAAACTGCTGATTGGCTAAGAATGAAGAAAAATCATCCTATATCATGAGAATGAGAGTGTTTGGTGACATCAAATCTTCAAAATTACTTCAAAACTTCCTAAATCCTCATAGTTGTAATTTTCAATAGTTTCTTTGAGTAAGGGCAATATTGAGAGATTGAAAACCATCAGTCCTGTATTTTGACAATTTTTCATCAAGTTGAGACGTGGGAACCTGTTTAGCAATTGGGAAAAAAGAATAAAATGATCAGACAGATTCAGTATGTTTCAAAAACCTTGCAAGGGACGACTTTTTCAGTTCAAACTTCTTGTCAAATTCAATGTACAAATTATTCGTCTTCTTCAAAAGACGATTTGTTTCAGGCTCTATTGCCAGCACATCGATAACCTTTTGCTTTGAGGAGGAAAATTATGCTCGTTTGTATGGGAAAATTTATAGTGGAATACTGATTGAACTGGCTTCGCTTTGGGATCTTTAACAGTATTGTCAATGAATGTCAGGGTCACTTGAGCATTCGTTAAACTGTGGAAATCCAGAACGTTGTCTAGCAACTCAGCAGAGAGGAAAGAAGCGTCAAAGAAGATAAAGTCTTTCTATAAGCTATTTGTGAGACAATCTCGGCCAGAAGATTCTGAGTACTTGGATTTTGTTTTCTTTCGCCAACTGCCGTAAGATGGTTAATGTTGAGTTTTCCTCTTGTAATTTGTCATCATAGACGTGATACTTGATCGTATCTGGCTTCAAAGTTCCCACATATTTATCTACACACTCTTTGATGGCTGCTTGCGAGCTGTAGTTATTAATCAGCAAAATATCTAATCACTCATGACAGACTGTATTGATTTGGAGCGCTTTTTACCTCTCAAACCGAAGCGTTCCAACATCTCAAGATGATAGTAGATTAAGGGTTTATTTCCGATTTGAAGCAAGCATTTTGGCAGATCTCTTCGAAATCCTTCGACTTGCTCTGAGAATCTATTACTGGGAGTCAAGAGGGATGGAAGATATTATCTATTAACCTTTCGGTGTGGATAATGACTTGATATCTCTTATTATGGAATGCGGCCATTAATTCTGTTCGATAAATCTTTAATATTTATAAAATTGGCACTTTAAGATTTGAAGGCATTTCTATTTGGTGACTCTGCGCTCTTGTCATGCGTATCTAATCGCTCGCAGCACACACATAATCATATATATACATGGTAATAGCTTATCAAACAGAGCTTAATTAGCATATTCTATCAAGTTCTTCAATCAAAAACATAATCTCTTCAAAAGGAGGTTTTTCTATCGTTGTCATTTTCGAACTCAATTCTTCTATTTCCTTCTGAGACATTGTTAAAATGCGTTTTAGGACAGTGGCATCAACAAATCCTTTGGATTCGACTGTTTCCTGAGTGCGAAAATCCTGGCATACACAAAGATGATTACAAATGTTGCCTTCAAAGAAAGAGTTACCTTTGAGCTTCGCCAGCGAGAGTAATCAGTTCCGAATCCTTTTGGCAGTTTTCTCAGTATTGCTTGTTGTAAATCGTTGAGCAGATTAAAAATCCTTTCGGGAATGTTTGCCATCAAATTTATGGAGCCTTTCATTCCAGCGAATATTACAAAGTCAATTTCAATAGTCAGGGAAGAATATCTATCAGTTATCGACTTTTTTCCCTTGACTAAGCACGTCACGTCCTCCCCAAGATGGATAGCTGCTTTCGGCTAGGAAGAAAGAAAATAATAATCATAATTAGACGTTGCATTGGAGGTAATCTCTCACCTGAAGCATCATCTTCTCTGGCTCAGACTCACCAGCAAGATTCTTCTTCAGAATTCGAAGAGTGTTTTCTGAGACTAGGAAAAATCTATTCTCATCGAGAATACACCCCGATTCACTGCCTGGTGAACTGATTGCCGACTTCGAAATCAAATTTAGTTTCTTATCTTCCATGTTGAACAAATAAAGGTTCACCCCCTTAATTCTATCAACTACAAGTAAAAAATTATCGAGTGTGTGCAGCTGCCAAATCAGAGAATGGCCAGATTTTATGAGAACTTCTTTGAAACTATAAGTTTCCTGCGCAAAATCTTCCAGAAAAGTTTTGTTGCTTTTCTCGATTTGCAGTATAACCAACGTCGTAGGTAGAGCAGCAACCACGCATTGGCTCGATAGCTTTGAAAGTAGCAATACTTCTTTTTCGAAATTGATAACTTGCTGTCGATAGAAACTGTTTTCTTTGATTTCAATAACTTCAACCCTTCCTCCTCCTGTTTGAGCGAAAATTGAGACGAGAACCCCTCGAAATTCTTCATACTCAAAATAAAGCAGACTCGAGATCTCACTATTCTCATATTTGATTGATTCAATTTCACTATACGAATTCGAGTCATAGAATTTCAGGAAGCCAGTTTCTTCTTGAGTGTTATTAACGGCTGCAACGTATAGATTTTGCTCTGACAGTGACAAGAGAAAAGTTATCTCATCTCTAGCATCAAAAGGTAAGGGCTTCGCCTGTAACTTGTCAGCAGTTTCAGCATAACCCACTGATATTTGGCCATCACTAAGGATGAAATAGTGATTTTCTCGGGATAAACTCCAAGGAACTATTTTCTTGATGTTATCTTTGAGTAGATGCACATAAGACAACTGGCAATGTTCTTTCACATAAAATGACGCAGAGTTATCACAGCTTGCCAACACATGGACCTTTCCCTTGAGTTTATGCTCTTGCAATGAAATGGGCTGAGATCCTATCTTGTAGCAATTTTTTCCCGTAATTTGGAAATTATATTCCTTTCCATCTTTCATAAAGGTATATTGATATACTTCCACCAATCCATCGAAATGGCCTACATAGAGATAGAGAAACTGCTCAGTGCCCAACGTTGAAGAGTATATTGATGCAATTCCATGCTTTTCGCAGGTAATGGTCGCAATTAATGACAAATTATCTCGATCAAGCACAAGCAGTTGGTTTTCATGCCAATACGACAAAAATATGAAATTTTTGCTTGCAGCTAGGGCACTCACTTGCTTGCCAAGTGCTTTCTCGGAAACATTGTCAAGCGTGCTACTGTTCTCAAAATCAAGATGAACGAGTATTTTGTTCTTGGTCACAATGTAGAGGTCTTTCTCAAAATTGGCTGAGAGCACGATGTCTCCGTACTGATCGAAAGACCCTGGCTTACTGGAATAGACACATGCAGTTTTCATCTCTTGAATCTGAAACAAACCAACACTATTAGAAGTGATTTGCGCAAATAAATTTGGTCGAATTTCGTTGATGCTAAGTGTGGCGCGTTTCTCTTCAAAACCGTCAATATGGTTTGTATAGATTTTGAATTTTTCATTGTTTATTCTCAATGGTATCGTTTCTTTGCTTGTTGAAACAAAAAAGAAAGAGTCTTCATATCCTTTAATCAGCCAAAAATTCTTAACAGTTGGTAGTTCAAGAACGTTTTGAATCTTTAGGTTTATTCCTGCTCGTAGCATGTTGACTTGCTGATGCTTTTTCTGGAAGCTTGCCGCCAATAAAGAAGCTGTTGAATTAGTCTCGTTTCGAACGAGCTTGAGATCTGAGACAAACCCAAGATTAGAAAAACTCTCACATACAATAAGAGACGGCATCTCTCTATCGCCGGTGTTTTCTTCAGTAACCTGGAGCAGCTGAGAATTATCTCTCTCAGAACCTAAATGAAACAGATGGTTAACTATACAGACACTAAACCATTTTTTACCCACAAACACGAGGGATGAGCTCAATGGTGTCATGGTTTTAGCAAGAGACACTCTGCCCAGATATCTGATTCTAAGCTTTTCAGAAGATTTCCATTTGTCAAAGCCGATCCCCAAGGTCCTATCTTCTTTGGTGCTCGAAAGTAAATACATGCCACCGCTTTCTTTATTTTCCAATGCATAGAAGACACCAGGCTCACTTATAGATTCTGTGACGACGTCAATACGAGCTGCGATTTGTATCTCACTAACTGGTGTTTTCGTTCCTTGAGAATAGAGACTAAAAATTTGAAGGACGTATTATAAACCTTTCTCAATGAGATGAGAAAATTTACCCAATATTGATTTCAGAAAAGAATAATACGTCACCATCAGGCAAGCACATCAGTTTATTAACAGTAGTATTGCCAGCGAAGTATATTTCCCAATACAATTTTTTTGTTATTAGCTCCTCAGTGAGCAAATTTAATTCAAAGACTTGGAATCTTTTCGTTCTGTCTTTCGTGTCTTCTTCTGATAAAACCGCTAATAGAGGGTTGCTTGCTTTGAAAGTACGGTTGTGTAGGGTGCTTATATCATTGATTCTTTGCGAAGGAAGCCTAAGATTGAACATTCTTTCAACTGAAATCTCAATGCTGCTCATAAGTTTGAGAGTAAATACGGTAAAAATGCCAGAAAGCACGTAAATTCCGATGTAGAAGGTTGTAATAAATCCACCGACTCTAGTGAACTCCTGAGTGATTTTGATATCTTCTGGGTCGTTGACTATATTTGGACCTACGGCGATTGTACCAAAACATTTTGTGATTATCTCTCTGTTCTTTATGGTAATGAACCCATAATCCAGATTTTCAGCAAGAATGAACAAAAATGAAGGCGTGTCTTTGAGGTCAGTTGATATCTTTGCTATTTTGCTCACATTTGCAAATATCTCAAGTTGAAAATCAAGCTCGATGCTCTTTGGATGTACGATGAAAAATTCAAGCATATTGAAGCGAGAGATCATAAGTCTCGGGAGTATCTTGCCGTCTGATTCAATATTCACCATCAAAGAGTTGGATACAGCATATCCTTTATGAATAGAACTGATGTAATTCCAGGACATTTCTAGAGACAAAAGTATAAAATTTTTTATTTGAAATTTCGAAATAAAAAGTATGGATTTGTATGAAAGAAAGCAAGGTTTTTCTTATTTGAATGGCCTTGTTTTGAAGTCAAGTATTTATTGTGTCAACATGAGTATTAACGAGGCACTTATCTAAACTTCTCTTCTTGAATCTCTGAGAGTCCGAGAATTTAAGAAAGTAATGAAAATTTATGCAATACAGTGATCATGCTCGTTCATGTGCATAAGTTTAGAGTTAGCCATTATGAAACAAATTTTATTTTTAGTCAAAGTTTCATTCGACCATAATTAGTAGATTGAAAATTCCATTGACTTTTTGTTGAATTGCCTATTTGAGACTTCTTCAACCATTCGACAATAACAAAAAATATTTCCCAAAGATTCTGTATTTGAACATCAGCGTTATTATTATTATATTTTTCAATGAGTATCCATATCAGCGGTGAAGAACACTAACATTTTCAAATAAACAATTTTCGATATCGGACTGCATCTCTCAAGGATCTCTTATTCTTCTGTAATATGAAAATGTTTGTGGGTGCCTTTTGATGAACGATCCAGCTAAATTAATCCCAGACTGAGACTGATTATTAGCCCGAATAAATAATTGTGATGCTAGGAAAAATAAACTTTGCTGTTTCGAAATTATTTTGATAAGTCCAAGAACGGCAATAGCAAACGAAAAGAGAGGAGATGTTTGCTATCACAAAATAGTCGTCAGTTTTGTGCATCGTCTGATAGGGGATATCGAATATCTCTTTGTTAGTTGCCAAGATTTTTTCAATCTTTTAAAGATTCAGTCGCTAAAGTCTAATTTTTGATTATTTGAAGTAAGTCGTGTAATATTTTGCATTAATAAATTTCGAAAACTTCCTCAAAAAAGAATTAGTGAGTTATCATGTTCACTTGTGATCTATGTACCGAGGAGAAGAATATACGCACAATTACCAGTTGCAACCACAACGACGTGTGCTTCTCCTGCACCCTAAAAATGAGAACGATAACCAAGTCTAAGAAATGCCCAATGTGCAACGTAAAATTTTAACGCTTCCTCTGAGAAAGCTTCACCTCACTTTAGAACAATCTTGAGCAAGTCATCTTCTCTCGAAAAGAAGATGCCAGCTATGAAGATTTCGACTTTTCTAAGTTGATTGAATACAAGGTACACCACCTCGAAAAATCTTTTCAGCTACAATCTCATTTTATTTAACTTAAGGACGGTATATTTTTTGAAGATGAGCAAACCAAGCAAGAGGTGGAGAAGGTGTACCAGCTGCGATGTCCTATCCCGAATTGCAATGACTCTAATACGCAATTCCAAGGAATGATCATTCTCAAAAAGCATCTCAAGGAGAAACATAACAGAGCCTATTGGTATCTAAGCTCGCAAATACTTAGGAAATCTTAATAATGATTTCAGTGACATATGTTTAGACAATCGAACGCTGCTGCTTAAAGAGCAAAGGTTATATTCTTTGAACCAGCTGGATAGACACATGAAGAGGGGAGATCTTGATGAGGAGCATAATATTATCTTCTTCCATCCTTATTGTCAGGTAAGCCATTATTTAGTCGCATCAGTTGGCTGATAACCTTCAAATTAGTTCTGTCAAATAAACTTGTACAATGAAGAGAAACTCGTTCAACATCTTCAGAAAGAACACATACAGTGTCATTTGTGTGATGAAACAAGAAAATACTACTATTTCAAGGACTACAAAAGCTTAGAGATTCATTTCAACATCTCACATTACCTTTGTCCACATGAAAGCTGCCGAGAAAAAGCTTTCCAAGTGTTTTCTTCTGCAGCCGAGCTCGAAGCACATACAGTAAACATCAATTGTGTAGAATACATTACTACAATCCTAATATAGATTAAAGTGCACTCCGATCCCCAAACTGCGAGCAAGGGTGGCAAAGTGATCAAGTAAATTCAACCCTTCAATGCAATCGTCTCAAAGTGTATTTTAGCCCAACCTTGCTCCACAAAATCACTGGATTCGACTACGGAGAAGGTGACAGGCCTCATAAAAGAGATGGTAAATTTCAGTACATAAAACCTTCATTAATTCTCTTTTTTTTCAGTCAAAATGCACATCAAAGATCGCGAAGGAGCCGATTTTGAGCCTCAAGTAACTTAACAGCTGCGAACGATTTTCTTAAAACAATCCATCGGTTTTAGTTCCTCTCTCAAATGAAAATAAAGACCAAACTCCAATTACAACAATCAAATGCAAATGAAGTCATTGATCTAAGAAAGTACTTCCATGCTCATAAAGGACTCCTTGAATTCGATGTGAATCAAATATATAACGAAATGAACGGAATCTCAACAAGCGGTTATGACGATTACTACGACGACAAACGAAGGAATAAGAAAAGAGGCGATGGTAGGAATAAGAAATATGCTCAGAAATCAAATGTCAACGAGCCATTGCATTTTGAAGACTGCAATATGGCGAGCTATCTTAACATTGATATGTATATTCACTTCAATTCCAAATTGAAATCGCTAATACTACTTAATTACTACTTTAGGGACTCCAAAACGCTGTACGATAAATTTAGAGAGCTCATTTCTGAAAAAGAATACCATACAATTCGTGGAGCCATCGAAGATTACTTCAAAGGAAGAGTCGATCACAAATTCCTCTTTAGCAAATTCCTGGAAATCTTTGGCGACCGAGCTGTAATCAAAATTGATGAAAGCGTTGTGGCTTTAACAAATGTTACTTTTAGACATTCAAGATATTCCCATTCTTTTTGGCCACCATCCAGAAAGAAGATACTGCAAAATACCTCGATTCCTTTTTCTACTCAAAGATGCAGGAACTCCCAAAGCGGTCTACTTCTTTAATTTCTTCTTGCAAGACCTATGGAGAACTTTTCCATAAAATACAAGACATCATCGAGAAAGAAATTGTGACGAGAATAGAAAACGGAAAGTTTGAGATTGCGAAAAAAAATATTTTGATGGATCCAGCCAGAATTTTCCAAATGATGCAAATCATTCGAAGAGTAGAGAATACTGGAATGGCGAACTTCAAATTCACCACGAACTTTGGAATAATGGTTGAAACAAAGGATAAATTGACCTCAAGTCTCACCGAGCCTGTCGAAAGCTTCACGAAACATGTTGCAGCGATATCTGACTTTGAGATTATCATTCTTTATAAGTACCTTGAGCTAGTTCTTGACAAGGTTGAAGGGAAGAATATCAATCTTGGTAATGATGAGATGATACAGAATTTTCCTGACATCATAATTTTTTTCTAAAAAAATATATAGAGGTGAAAGATATCAGCATGATTCTCGTGGACAACTTGCTAACGAAGAAGCCTCACCTTCAAGAGAAATTTAAAGCAGCTTTGGGAGAAAACTGGAAGAAAGAAGTGAAAGAGGAAAAATTCGTTTTGGCTGATCATAGCCAAGTGAAGAAAATTAAAAAGAAAAATGCAGGCACTACACAACAGATCCGCAATGAGGCTGAAAACTATTCGAGTAAATTTGAAGAAACCAAGCAATTCGATACCAAAAATGCCTACGAATTCCCCGACCTCAATAAGAAAGCTTCAGACTCTACCGAATCTGCCTCGCCGGGATTCGCTGGGGCTAAGTCCTATGAAATTAAAAAGCCAGCAGTAAAAAAGAAACCAATGGAAGGGAGCGGCTGGGCCTTAAAGAATGTTAATCCTTTCTTGAATCCTGAATTTAAGGCTAAAGAGGGAGCCTCGAAACTGGAAGAAGAATTCCCTACTTTGGGTCTAGGGGGTCCTTCTGACAGTAAAAAAGGTATTTCTCTAAAACTCATTATACACGAGCAATCTGATCTCTAATATTAGAGGAAGAAGCAAATTTCTGGAAGCAGGCTGATAAAAAGAAAGATTCCAGTAAAAAGCAAGATGAAGAAGAGTACAAAGAAGATGATTATTGGGGTGAAGAAGATGAATTGCCTCCAAAAGGAACCGTTGATGGCATGAAAATAGCAGGAGTACAAAAGACGAAAAAAGGAAAACAGAAAATTTTCCTCGCTGGAGGATTCAAATAAATCATCTAAATAGCCTCTAAAGATTAGAGCTCCTCTGCAATGCTATTGAAGACATTAATCAAATGCGATGAATTAGATCTCTGCAGAAATTCATTTTATAGTTCTGATTAGAGTGTTTGAAGTGCATGCTCCTAACTGAAGTTGAATAGTTCTTATGCTTGCAGGTTAGACACGAAATTTCTTGCCGTTGTTCGATAGATAATAGTGTTGATCAAAAACAACTGAAAAAGTTACAGAAGGAAGAATCCTTAGATAAAAAAAAGAGATTCTCTTGAAAAAATTTGTTGCGTGTAGAGAAGCTTATTTTAAAATTAATTCTTTGTATGAGTTATATCGATGGCGAATTCGAGATGCTTCAAGCAGCCTCAAGACGAGGTGAGATTGATGCCAGTGAAAATATTACCATAACGAGGTGAGCAAAACAAATACTGGTAGTAGTATTTTGAAGTAGATGTATTTTAAAAAAAAAAATACAACTAAAAGAGATGCCCACAAAACCCTTAGGGATAAAAATGTAAAAATTGATGCCTTTCCACTATGAAATTGTGTACAAATATATTTCTTTTAAATGAAAATGAACCATAAAACAAATTTCTTGTAGAATTCTCTCAAAGTTTTCAAATCAAATCCCAAAAATGGAATGACCATCAAGAGCCCCAATCCAAATATATCACCCAATCTTCGTAGTAGAGATTTCAAGGAAATATTTAAGACCTTTGCATTTGCAACGACGATGAAATGATATCTGTTGAGAAGAAATTATCGGTAGTCACTTTTGGTCTGTCTCGCGAAAGTTTTTAGTTTTTGGTGACCCTTCACATGCAACAGACTCAGCTGATTGTCAATCTGAACTAATTTGATCCTAATATTGTCTAAATCTATTTGCAGTTAAAGATGCAAATGATTTCTTTCTTTATTGGGTTTATTTATTTCAAAAACGAAGGATTACTTTCATGGTTCTAGGTTGAGCAACTAAGTTTCGCTGAGCATATGCATCTTTCTGAAATCCAAAAGCAAGCAGTTTTTTTAACTTTTTAGTTTAATTCTGAGAGATACAAGGGTTTTTTTGGATTGTTGTTATTCTGACGAAACTAGTGGTCATCGCTCCTTCGAGTTGAAGAAGGACGTTCAATGTAGTGGTGGTTATTAAAATAATAAGCTTGCTGCTTGTTCTAATCACAAATCTGATCTGCTTAGAGAAAGACAGAAAAATGCAAATAAGCAATTTTGTCATTTGGCCGGAAAATCAAATTGACTGAAATGAACTCTACTTCTCAGCCTTGATCAAACTTCAATCCTCGATATTAGACATATTTCAAGGAAAATTCTCCAATGTAATTAAACAAGTATTTATACTTGCTATTGTTCTCAGATGATGTCTTCAACGGTACATAGTTTACTTGAAGAACATCCTTTTTTGCAAAATTCTGCTCAAAGGTGGCAGAAATACTATTTTAAGGGGTTGATGGCAAATATGTAAAAATTCTGATTGCTCGTATGTATCTCCTGAGTTTAAATATTAATGTGTTATTACCGGATATTTAAGTCAGCTCATTTATCCTAATTTAGTAATTTATCCAAAAACAATTTCTTTTCATGAAGGTCTTAACTTTCATTGTTGTATGCGCTGCATTGTTGAATGTTCTGGGGCAAGACTGTAATGTTCCTAACTGTAACCAATGCGTTGCTGGTGACCCAAAAAAATGCCAATTCTGCGATACAAAATATTACATTTCATCTTCACAATGTTACCCTTGTCTGGCACATTGCGACAGTTGTCAAGGCTCTTACAAATGTCAGCTGTGTGAAGCCGATTACGAAGTCAGTAAAGGGATCATTTATGACACCTGCGTAGTCAAAAACTGCAGAGTTCCTTCTTGCAATAAATGCGACACCACTGACGCCGATATATGCGTGACTTGTGCGTCTGCTGCTTACTTGAATAGTACAGACAAGCAATGCTACAATTGCTCACAAAATTGTGCTACCTGCAAAGATTCTGCTGCCAAATGCACAAGTTGTTTTACTAATTACACTCTTGAGACAGCCACCTCCGAGTGTGTAGTCAGGACTTGTGTAGCTGAAGGCTGTGACACTTGTGTCAGAACCAATGCCACCCTCTGTACTGTTTGTAAGCCAGGCTACTATCTTGACTTGACTTCACAAACTTGTGGCAAATGCTCGGCTAATTGCTTAACATGTGAGACCAACAGCACTTTCTGCACGAGCTGTCATCCAAACTACGATCTAAATAGCACAACCGGGCAGTGCGAAGTCTCAAAATGCCAAGTTCCTTACTGTAATAAATGTAATACAACTGACATGGATCGGTGTGTCGAGTGTGTTTCCAGTACATTCGTTAATGAAGTCACCGGAAAATGCGACAATTGTACCCAAGGATGCGCCAATTGCACAAACAGCGAGACTTGTGAACGTTGTGATGATCTTTACGTCAAGAACGAGAACAACAAATGCGACCACTGCCCAGAGAATTGCCTCAAATGTGACAGCAAAACGACCTGCACAACCTGTGCTCCTTTCACTATTCTCAACTCAAGTGGTCTTTGCGAACCTTGCCCAGCAAACTGTAAAACTTGCGCTCCTGGCAACAAATGTCTTGCCTGTGAAGACAAATTCGGTCTGAACTCAACCACGGGTCAATGTGATGCATGCCCTGCTAACTGTCTGAGCTGCACTGGAGCTAACAGTTGCTCAAGCTGCATCAGCGGATTCGGTGTTAATAGCTCTACTGGGCTTTGCGAAGTTTGCCCTGACAATTGTCTAGACTGTGAAGGCAGCAACAAGTGTAAAGCTTGTATCGATGGATACGGAGTGAATAGCACAACTTCTATGTGTGATGCATGCCCAAGGAACTGCAAAAGCTGCAGCGGATCATTCACATGCGATCAATGCTTTGAACATTATACTTTCAATGCGACGTCCATCGCATGCGAAGTCAGTGAATGCCTTGTAAACAACTGTACGAAATGCGAAGTTTACAATCATACTCTCTGCGAAAGCTGCGATTCAAGATTTTTCGTTGAGTCCCAGTCAGGACAGTGCTCATCCTGCTTACCAAGATGCTTGACCTGTTCCAACGACACAGTGTGTCTCGGTTGCGAGGCTCATTATGACTTCAACGCCACATCTTCCCAATGTGAGACATCAGAATGCCAAGTTTCCAACTGCTCAAAATGCAAAGTCACTGATGCCTATGGTTGTGAGATCTGTGCACAATCATTCTTCTTACAAAACTCATCACTATGCAGCAGTTGCCCTCTCAATTGCCTCAGTTGCCAAAATGGCGTAAGCTGCGACACTTGTGCCCCAAACCACGCATTTAACGCAACTACTGCCGTCTGCGAGTGCCAAAATTCACCAAATTGCATGACTTGCAATGCTCCCGACTCATCAACCTGCGCCGCGTGCAAGGGTGGATTTTTCTTGAATGACGCAGATAAGCTCTGCAAGTCCTGCACTCTCAACTGCCTTAGCTGCCAAGACGGTACGAGCTGTGCAACTTGCGCTGCAAACCACTCCTTCAATAGCTCCACAAACACATGTGAATGCGCCACCTCGGCCAACTGTCAGACTTGTGACTCCACCGATTCTTCAAAGTGTGCTGTTTGCAAGCCGGACTTTACGAAAGGAAAAGACACAAGTCTTTGCTATCAGTGTCCATTGAACTGCAAATCCTGTTCAAGCGGAGATAGCTGCGACCAATGCGCCGAAGGTCATACTTTCAACAATGTCACCAAAACTTGCGAATGCACAGGTGCTGCCAACTGCCAAACTTGCAATCCTACTGATCCTTCAAAATGCTCCAGTTGCAAGGCCGGCTTCTTCTTAGATCAAACTACATCAGGCTGCAGCGCTTGCGCCAAAAATTGCCTTCAGTGCTCTAATGCTGCTAATTGCACGTCCTGCGCCCAGAACTACACTGTTGAGAACGCAACAGGACGATGTATTGTCTCAAGCTGTCAGGCTCAATTCTGTGACAAATGTGTCCAAACTGACGCATTCACTTGTGCCAAATGTCTCAACGGAACTTTCTTGAACGGATCTCAACAATGTGAGTTCTGCGCAGAGAAAGAGAGATGCAATATTTGCTCAGGCAAAAGCACATGTACCGAGTGCAATCCACAATACACCTTGAATACAAACACGTCAAAATGCTACCTGAAGAAATGCTCTCCTGAACATTGCTCTTGGTGCTATGAGAGCCAAGGAATTTGCGAAATTGCTGAGGCTCGCTACTTCATTGATGATAAAGGCACTGTGAGAGGATGCCCTCCTGGATGTGTGACTTGCAACTCCACAACTTCCTGCTCTCAATGCGATCCTAACACCGCTTTCGATAAAGAAAAACTCAGTTGTTTGGCCCCAAAAGGTTCAAAAGCTTGGGTTTGGATTCTGGTTTCTATCGGTATAATTGCCATCATTGCGGTTGCGGTCGTTCTTTACTTAAGGAAGAGTAAACCCGTCGACGATGAACTTGAAGCTCCACTTACGAAGGATGATAAGGCCAGTTCCGCCGGTGTACTTTAAGTATTCACATATTACATTCTTTTAGTAGTCAAAAAAAGTAAAAGATATGCTTAAGAATTATATAGATATATTGGAGTAAGAAAACTGCTAAAAGTTGTTTGAAAAAGAATATCGTTGTTATAATCATGCCCAAAAAGATTTCCTCCGCAATTAAAGATTTATGGGCTAGCTATTTAATCTTAATTAAAGGAGCCGCATTCGCTGTGTCAAACAGAATATATATCGGATGATTTTCATGTTTCATTAAGGTCAATAATCCAATGTTTAGGGCTGCTCTGAATCCATCAATTTGATTGTTAAAGAAGTACAATAATAGTTTTACGTGACCAATTCATTTGTGATGTTAGATGTAGCTCTAATGTTGAGCGTCTAGAGCTCTCTTTATATTTATTGGCTTCATCATTATTAGTGCCTTGAAAAGAATATCAAAGCACTCAAGACTGTGAAGAACACTAATAACACTCCTCAAATGCTAATGACCCGTTGTGGCTTGCTACCACCCTAAACGATCGATTTTATTCAAGGGGTGCAACTCCTAACTTTTTTGAATTTCACCCAATTTGTTCTTCAAGAACTTTCAACAAATCTGTTCTCCAAGAACTTTCAACAAAATTTATACAGGTTACACTCGCTTCCTGCCTTTTGCCTCTTGATATGTACAACCACTGAAGTTCTATTGAAGATAATGTAAGTTAGGGTTCAAGAATAGACACATGCATATGAAATCAAATCAAATATTTAACCTATTGCTATACGACAACAAATAGTTATAGACTAACCACAAAAAAATATGCACCTACAAGCATTTATGTGTATGAAAGACTGTTCGTGTTATCTTGGGCTTGCTGTACATCAGAAGTAGGCTCTGAAAGTGATGTCGAAGTGCATTCTGTTGTCTTTTGATCTGATTTTTTGCTAGCTTTGAAGGTTTTCTTTAGCAGGTTCCAATGATAAAGTTTAATGAGGGTTAGCACCACTATGATAGCCATAGTGAGAAGTTTGATTGTTGTGAGAAAAGGGCACGCCATCTTCTTGTTATTTTTTAAGCTTCTTAAATTTATTGAAATTAATACTGACTTCAAAACTCATTTGCACCTATTGTAAGTTTAGTGACTCTTTAGGAGTTTTAGAGAAGTATTTTGTTGATTAGCCTTTGAAGCAGAAATTATGAAAATTATTGGAATCCAGTGAGAGTTCCGAGAGAGGTCTATGCTCCTTTGATAAACTTACTTTCAAACGAATTTGTGAAATTTTTCTCACGGATATGGCTAAAAGAACTTCTTTTTTGAGTGGTCGACAACAACTACAATAGGACGATGGCAAACTGAAGTGTTACATATTAGAAGGAGAGTGCACTCAAGCTCTGTGGAGGACAGAGCGAAAGCTATTAAACTTTTCGTCTTGCTGGAGTACCTCTTTGATTCAAAACTTCAATAAATATCCAAAAGAAAATATTATGGTCACAATTTTCCCAAATAATATATATAGAGAGGGAATCCTTTGTTCATTAACATCTTTGACCATAATGTGTAACGTTGTTCACAGTAGCTGAAACATAATTTTTTTGTGTTATATGACAGCTAAACATACAGTTATTTCGATGCAGCTGATTTAAGTTTAGTTTCTTTAGGAAATTCTGCCAGAAGATTATTGATCTTATCAAAAAATGGATCTTCTGGCAATCCTTCATTTTTCGTAAGAAGTTGAGCCAACTTCGACTTTCCAAGAGACTGTGATATTTTATTCTGATATGGACCTTTCATGAGAGCTGCGTGTTTGGGGTCATCAGATGTGAGCTCTTCTTCATCCAGAGTTCTGACAAAATTCATTACAATTTCTTCTGTTTTGTTATATTTGTTGTCTTGCGGTCTTAACTGAAGCTGAATATTTGGAAATAGGTTGAATCCATAAAAAAATGAAAAGAAAAATTACTTTCACAATTGAAGACTCTGCTTTTTCAACCTTGATCATTCCCAAGAGTCGAATATGGTTTATTTTGCAATAATGGATCAAATTGCTGATTTTATTGGGAGAGATGATATAGCTAGTTTTTATATTATGCTTCCAGAACTTCTGACAGAGCCACATCTTCTCCCAGAGATAGGGCTGCTCGTCCGAAGCAATTAACACGTCACTGTCGCTCACTCTCTCCTCACCATTTTCTTTCTCTGTGAGATACTTGTATCTCTTTTGAAGAAGGTTCTGATATTTTATAATCCAAGTCAAACAATCTATAATAGAGAAACAGTATTCACCTCAGCAATTAGATTCGTCAATTTTCTGTAGTCAAAGCGGAGACCTATTGCTGACACTGGTTTTGCATCATTCAAAAATTTATATTGGTGAATTAAATTGTCCATTCGGCCGCCTTCGATTAGCTTATCCTCAAAGACATGTATGCTCTTTTGAGGCCCTGGAATTCTTTTGACTGCGACCAACTAAAGAAGATTGAATAAAAAATAGCACCAAAGACAGAAACCTGAAGGATGAATCCTGAGAAAAAGAAGAAATTCTCTGGGAGTGCTCCGAGGTCAATTTCGACAGGAATCATTTTTCCAGCTAGCTTTTGAGCCATTTTCTGCAATTTAAACAAGTCTTCTATTTTCTTTTGAATGATTTCTGGTAATTGGTGTATTTTGAAGAGTTTTTTAAAGATCTTTTGAAATTCAAGCTGGTCTCTTTCTCTAAAATGAATGAAATCGACTGGAAGCGAGAATTATCGTTATTTGAAGAGACAAAACAAAAAAGTTTGATTACTTATTGTGTTTATCTGATCTTCTTTCAGTTTAAATGATGCAAGCTGATTTTTAAATTCGTCCTTTCGCATTTTGGTAACTTTATTGAACAGCTTCAATAAATCTCTGATCTTGCTAGGTTCAGTAATCTTTAAGCTCCAAAGCAAATAGTTGAGGAAAATAGAGTCATTCAATCTCAGGACAAAATTGTTATTTTCTCTCTATTATTCCGATTATATTATATTATCAAATGAAATGTAATAATTACAATCGAATGCTCCTCGATGGTTTCAAGAGCAATAATAATTTGTTCGAGCTCGATTGCTGGTGACAACGTGTCTGGCCCTTCATAAGAATGCATTTCATTGCTAAATGTCTGCAGATATAATTAGTATTATTGATATTGTCTCCTAACAGTAAGAAATTTACATGAACATAAAGGGCTTCATGTTCATATTGGAAATTCGAGCTTGATTTTATCACCTCATCAAAGAGGTAGAATTTCGTGAATCCTGGGACTGATCTTGACAAGTACCTTGATAATAGAAATCATTTAGACTTGCTTAACACTGTTCATTCACCTTGCACAGTATTGCACTGTGTTATTTGGAATTTCTAAGAGAATTCCCATATTGTTCAGCATTAGTCGTTTTTGGTCAGAATGTTCAGATGTAAAATATTCTGGTAGTTTTAAGTAAGCAAGGTAACTCGCATGACTAAATTCTTCTCTATCTGGGTTGTTCTGATTTGTCTAAGTAAATAAACTGCGACGGAAAATTATTGGTCACCTTATAGAATTGAATGGTAAGGTCACGCTGAACCGGAACTAAATTCATAATCTTGAAATGAAATTCAGGGAGTGAATTAATGGTCATTTTTACATTCAATTCGACAGCATTGTGCATTTTGAAAATGTTAGTTATATGCGTAGTCAGCAATTCTTTTGCTACGTGCTTCAAGAGGAGTTCTTTCCTGTAAGCAGAGGATAAAATGATGGAATTTCAAATCTGTTAGAGTTTAATTGTTTACAAATTGAGCACTTGTTTTTCCATCGATAAGAAAGGGAAGCTGTAATCTTCTTCTTCGGTATTCTTTTTCGTAAACATGACATTTAACATTGGCAAACGTTCTTCAAATGATGCGCCTTTAGCTAAAATTTCTCCTCGGAAGCTTGGAAAAATGTCAATTTAAATTAGCAGATGGCCATAAAATTACATTCGATTTAGTTTTGTCGTTGAAGGTCGATCTTCAGGTCTGGGCGACAAGAGTTCAAGAATAGTTTTTTTAATCTTATTCGAATCAAAAGCTTCAGCAGGATGAAACACAAGAACAGGAGATACCTTTTCAGCGTTTTCGCCAGCACTCTCGTCAAATCCTTCAGGGAAAATGCCTTGCTCTCGCAAATTTTTTATCACACGATCTCTCTCCATAGCCGTTGCTGGACGATAGTACATTTCGAATATGATTATACCCAACGAATACAGATCGGTCTGTTTGAAATTTATTTAGGTTGATGTTAGCACATGCAGATTTTTTTTTTCGAGAGTTACTGTATAGTCATATTTAGTGTTTGAAGCTTGCTCAGGACTACAATAGAGGCGTGTACCGATTCCTGTTGTGATCTGTTTAGAATCACTTCGGCTCATCCCAACCGCGCTAATGCTCTTACTCCCCATTTCCGACATGATAGGAGTCGGATTTTTCCCGGTAGCCTCAGTTGCCTTTGCTTTCGACTGGACGGTAGTAGCAAGGCCAAGATCTCCAATTTTTATATCATTGTTTTTATCGAGGAAAATATTTGCTGGCTTCAGATCACGATGAATGATCTTATTATCATGCAGATATTTGAGAGCATCAATGATCTGCCAAATCCATTTAACTCGTCTCATTTCGTTTTGCTTCCAATCCTCATCTAAAACTGCTCTTAATGTTTTTCCTTCACAATACTCCATCTATCAAGGAGAGAGTAAAAAAAATGATTGGCAAGATCTCTTTTACTTGAATCAGAAGATATTTTGGACTGAGACTGTATTCATTTTTCTCTTTGATATGTCCTCCTGTGTTAGAATTACTTTTCATTTTAGAAACAGATCTTTCGAATTGCACATTTGAGTCACTGTCATCTCGGAACTCCACCAGGCTGTTTCTTCCAACTTTACCTTTATTTTTATATGTTATAGGAAATAGGTGAAGAATGAATGTAAATACTAAATTTTGAATATGCTGGAGTCTCCGAATCGTCATCAGAATCATCTTCGTCGTCATCACTGTCTTCTTCGTCATCATCATCCAATTCATCATCTTCATCGAATTCTTCTTCTTCGTCCTCATCGTCATCGTCGTCAAATTCTTTCATAGGATCTTTGTATTCAGTCCAAGCTTGATAATACCCGCATATGTATTTATATCGCAATTTCGAAAGTAGTTTGGCTTCTCTTTGGATCACTTTCAGCTGCTTTGGATGCAGCTTGATACGCTTAACTGCATATAGATTCTCATCCAATTTATTCCTCACAAGATAAACATTTCCTTGTCCACCTTCTCCAAGCTTCTTGATGATCTCAAAGTCTTCCCTTAAATTGAGAGAATTGAGCGAGCAAACTCAGGTATCGAATTAATACTTAAAACGGGAGTATTCTAACTGATGCTGCATCCTCTTTTCCTTCGTTTCTTGTTCATTTTTTTCATATTCTGAGAGTCGTTCATCGTCGTTTTGTCTGAATATTGTCACCTTCTGGTTTTCTTTTCTGCCTTTCCTAGTCTTCTTATACTTTGCTTCTTCACTGCTCTCACTTTCGCTCTCGCTCTCGGTTGCTTCATCGTCACTATCTTCTTCTTCGTCGTCGGAGTTTTGCTCAGAGTCATCTCCTCGTTCGAATTCAACGAATTCTCCAACATCATGTTCTTCACTGCTTTTTTCGCTGTCATCAGAATCATCTTTCAGAGGCTTTCTTTTCGTCGATTTTTCAGCAGATTTCATCGGCACAGGTAGAGTGTTAGCACTGCCGGGTTTTTCTTCTTCTTCGGAAGAAGACATTTCTTTATCTGCATCCTCTTTAAGCATGTCTTTATACTCATCGATATCGACATAAATTGCATCTTCTTGGTTGTACTATCAGCAGATTATTTTTTTTCTCAGTGCAAAACAACTACCTTTTCTCTCTGCTGCATTCCTTCTCTTATATTCTTTTGACGATTGAGATATTCTATCGGATACAATATTCAAAGAAATGTTAGAACAAAATAAAGGGAAGCATTTATTGTTACTCTTTCTGGCTTCTTCATTCAAAGTCCTCATAAATTCTAATTGCAAAAAAAAGGATGAAAATGACATCGAGATAAGTGATTAGTTTTACCTAATTTTTTCTGCTCAAGAGCTGACTTTTGTTCTTCTCTCTCCTCCCACAAAGTATTTTGACGAAGATTTTCGGCAATTGTTTTGAGCTCGTCTTTCAGACTGATGATAATGTTGAATACATACGGCTCGCTGGAATCTTTGTATTCAGCTAATTCCCTGATAATTTTGTCTCTTATTCTCTTCATGTATTGATTGTATGTCTCCGGAAAATCTTCGATGGTGATGTTCGGAGGTTGCTTTGGATAGGCTTTCGGAAATTCGACTCTCAGAGAGAGATAACATGATTTAGCCTCAGCTGGGTTAGGATAAATATCAACGGTAATTTCGCCAGCTCCAGTCACAGATTTAAAGCGCTTCACATTAACATCATTCTAAGGCAATGCAAACAGATCATTGATATATTTTTCTCTTCAGCTTACGCCCAAAATGATGCTTAGATTTTCGATTTCTGCTGCTGCTATCTCATTTATCTCTTTTTTTTCTTCAGGCTGCGATAAAAGTTGTGGCAGATCAAAGATGTGATCAATGAATTTGCTGGATGGCTTATAGTTAGCGAGATCTTCTGGAGAAAGCCCATCTATTTAAAAACAAATTTGAAAGGTCGAGTTTGGTTGGGCTCTACTTGAAATTTCTAATAGCTGATCTCCGAAAGAGCTTTCCTCTTTGACTGGCTCATGATCTCCCTGCATGGGAGCACGGCAAGACTCACATACCCTGCTGCTCGAAATATGCTCTTTCTAAAGCATTGCATGAAAGTTAGTTTTTTGTGATTTATGGAATAGTCCCACTTGTTTATTTTTGGATCGGCTCCCAAGATAATACCCGAGGCAAAAAATTAAGAACTTCTCTCGGTTTCTTAGAGAGTTCGATTGATCCATTGGTAATTTTTCGTTCTTGTCATTTACAAGAGATTAAATAAATTATTTTGTGCTCTGACGTTGTTGATAAACGTAAATAAATCCAATCAAATCTATTCGGTAATCAGAAGGAAATAGAAATTAGTCTGTTGTCGGATTACCTCTCTTATTTTGCGCGTCTCATGAGCGTAACCTAAAATGGGTCATAGTTATTTAATTAACTTCATCTAACACATCTGAGGTCCCTCTATCCTCTTCAAAACTAAATCATATAATAATGGAAAGGAAGCAATTCTCCACAGTGATAACGAGTCATGAAGTTAGGAGGAGTGACGAATATAGCAGAATAGGATTTCATAGTTTCTCATTGGATAAAAATCAAATAATTGCCAAAGATGATCAGAAAATCAGCATGCAATTAACTCATTTGACTTCAAATTAGTTTTTCAACCTTATCTCTGAAAACTTAAGAGAAAAAAGTCTGAAAACCTTCACATTTTCCCTCCTCATTCTCCTCTTAATTCGCCACTGCTAAGGAATATGCGCGATAATCTTGCTGGTGATGCTCCATGAGAAGTTCGTCTGCAATTCTCTTGGCATCTCGTCTTGGTTTAATGAATTTCAAATAAACGAAAACCCCAAGAACCACAACAATTAATGAGAGCCCTATCCAGAGCCACACTTTTGTACGCTTGGGTTTGACACATTTCATTAGTCCTTCATCAAATACTAATTGCTGAGTGCATAAAGCACAAGTATTTGAGAAATTGCAACTGAAGCAGCCTTCAGGACAAGCGTCGCACATTCCTGTGGTTTTGTTGACACCATAACTGTTTTCGCAAGTAGAGCAATTATTGCTAACGACGCAATTTTTGCAATTCTTTGGGCAAGGATTGCATTGTTGTGTCCCAACTTCTAAAGCAAATGCTTCCTTACAGGTTTGGCAAGTTGTACTGTGTTGGCAAGTAGCACATCCATGTGGACAGCTGTCACATTTGCCTGTCGTCGAATTCAAAAAGAATTCACTTTTGCAAGAAGCGCAAAGAGTAGCGTTCGTTTTGTTACAAGTTGCGCAGTTAGAGACTTGGCAATTTGAGACTTCGCATTGATTGGTCGAAGGGTTCAAAGTGTAGTTGGCACTGCATTTAGTGCATTTATTTGAATTTTCTGAGCATTCTAGACAGTTCGGAGAGCATTGATGGCAAGCAGTATTATTGAGGAAGAAGCCTTGTTCGCATTTGACACAGTGAGTACTGTTCTTCTCTGCACATTCTTGGCAGTTAGAAACGAAGCAACTCTTAAGTTCGCAAGTATTGGTTGTAAGGTTGAGTTTATAATTATCATGACAGCTTGTGCATTTGGTGCTAGTTTCTGAGCAATTGAAGCAGTTTTGAGAACAATTATGACATTGAGAATCTGTAACGTTTAGATATGTTTGTGAGAGACATGTATCACATTTATTGGCATCAGTTTGTTGACATTTTGCGCAGAATTGAGCTCTGCAAGTTGAAACGATACATTGATCGCTCAAAATTCCCTTTTTGAGAGTGTAATCTCCTGCACATTTATCGCATTTGCTTGAGCTTTGGCAAGAATCACAATGTGCGATGCAACCTGGGCACTCGTATGATGTATTTCGGAAGTGGCCAATGCTACATTTCTCGCATTTTTCCGGATCATCAATAAAGCATTTGTCGCAATTAGCTACTTCGCAGTTTTCTGCTGCATTTCCAGCAATAATTGTTCCTAAGAGCACGATAGACAGTAATAAATTCCTCATTTCGGAGCGAGACAACAATTTTAAAATATATAAAAAAACTGCAAATTCAAGATCTACTAAATGAGTCAATGTGCAAATTCAAATACACTTAAGTAACTACCAAGAGCTTTAATTACGTTAAGTCTTTCTCTGCAAAAATTCCATCGTTAGCTACACAGACTTTGTTTGTAGAAATGAAACTAAAAACAACTGCTCTAATCATTGTACAGCTGAATTCCAGGCTTGGAAATTGAAAAAATTTAATTGTAGCAAGTAACATAGACCACAGAAAAAGGAAAAGAGTTGGAAAAAAGGTTTTCGATGTCGGTTAAGATATATTTATTTCATGGAATGTTACAAAAGCAAAATTGGCGCATCGACGGCAAATTGACGAAAGTGAGAGCTAAGGGTGGTTCCTAAATCCGCTAATTTAATGACCCAAGCTAGTAAATATTTTTTGGTTCAATGGAGTTGGCCTAGAACTTTGAGTCCATAGAGAGTGTTCCGAAGTCAATATAATTGAGTTTCAGTGTTCAACTTTGAATGAAGTCGAATGAGAACCATCTTAGTACATTTGATGATTGCTCATAATTAGGGGAATTAACATAAAAGATAAATGCCTATATATCATCGGCTCAGATACTTTTGCAGAGCCAACTCGATTTTCTGAAACTCTTTTAGAAACACCTGAAGTTTTTTTTTTCACTTACTTTTACAAGTGAATTTTTTGATATCTGTAACTATTCAATGAAATATAATGTCATTCGAGAAAAATTCGAACAAGAGGGGGCTCAATTTTGAACCGTGAAATCGGAAATTCTAAATATTCAAAGGGATGCAAATTTTATAATTCATCACTGCGGATTATCCGTTTAAAACTACGATATTTATTGTAGAGGAAATCCTAAAACGTCAGGACTGTGTAAGCTATTAACTATATGAAATTATGAAAAATAAATCAAATAATCTAGCTTTATAAGGATAAAATAGATGCTTCGATACATTAGTATCATTATGCACCACGCTTTTACTTAGAAAATTAATTTTGGATAAAAATTTCATGAATATACTTAATACTATCAAATACTATGGATACTCTCCTCGGAAAGGCACTGCGTTTAAAATTCAATGTGCTTATGCTCCTTATGTTGAAGTTTCTCGGGACTTGGATTCTCTGTTGTAACTGGTTCTTTTGAACCAAAGAATGAACCAATTTTATGATGCACTGGGGACTGAATATTCATAATATCGTCATTCATGAATCTTCTTTTATCGATTTTGTGAGGATCATCAACGTCTTCTTCATTCGAAATTTCCAGTTGTCTAAATTTTTCAAGTTCGAGAGGATCGAGTTCCTCCTCTTGAGCGTTTTCAGTTAAGCAATTACGAAGAGCTGCTTTATCACCCTTCGCCTGTGGGTGTATAAAACTTTTATTTGGTGTCACTCTGCTATTCTTCTTGTTGATCAAGATTTTTGGCGAAAATATCTCTTCAATATTTTCCTTAGAAGCATCTGATTTCTTCAACGGAATGTTATTCCTTGAGCTTGCTGAATATTCCTTATGAAGGCTCGGGGTCTGAAGAAGCGCAGGCGTTGCCATTCCATTTTGATCGGTATTTTTGTCAGAAGTATCAGCATCCCCTGTGTCTGTCCAATCTTTCGGTTTTGCTGTGAGAGGACTTTGATCATCATCTACTGAATGTTGTACGTTAACCGATTCAGGCTCACCCATCACTAAGTTCGTCTTGTGAACTTGGAGATATTCATCTATCTGACCATTGAAAAACTTTACTCTCCAGGTTTCAACTGGTCTCACATCAAATATCTAGAATTCCTTTCTGTAAATCTATGGTCATATCACTATCTTACGCCTGAAATAAATTGAAGGAAAGGTGTGAGTATTTGGAGCTCCTGATCGCTCTTATCATCGAAATAGTTTTTTATGAGAAGGGCGTTTTTTGGCTGGAACAGAAAGGAGTTCGG
>ENA-UOTX01000198-UOTX01000198.1-compost-metagenome-genome-assembly--contig:-NODE-198-length-66692-cov-10.695654_pt1 | contig 66692 bp, 56 predicted proteins | sample MGYA00238143_ERZ746982 | MGnify/ENA primary metagenome ERZ746982 (study PRJEB28758, sample SAMN06268862) | compost metagenome | isolation source: single cell | place: USA: California, Emeryville, Joint... | reverse complement strand
ATGACCTCATCAAATTCATCTATCGATTTCGCACTCCAGCCCAGCAATATGCGTCAAGTCGCGGTCTGTGAAGAGCCTCTGTTCATAGTCAAGCAAACGTTTTTTACCAATGTTGTCGAAAAACCCCTGAAAATACGGCTTAAGCTTGATCGAGGCATCCTTCAGTTTTCTAATGTAAACTAGCTGTCTCTCTACCACCCCAAAGCTCAATTTTGCAATGACTAGTACGACGATGAGAGCCAAGTAACCATTCTGTATGACCTCAGCTACGAAAATCCCTACATAAGCAAGTCATTTAACGCAAAATCAGGCAATTGGCAGATTCATTTGAGCAGCATCGAAAGCTCTTGGACGCTTTATGGCGAAAATAATACTATCATTGAAGAGCTTTATACTTTCTTAAAGCACCTCGCAATTCAAACGGATTTCGCTGATTGCTACGAATGCGGAGAAATTGTGCACGAAAACCCTCATTTTTCAGTAAGAAGAACGAATTCATAGGATTTAATCAATTGTGGACTTGCTATTTTATAGATTATGCTAGTAACGAGGAAGTCTGATAAAACGAACCAAGTAGCTAAGTGTTTCCAGATCGAAACGGAAGCTGAATGCACTAAAAATTTGGTATTTTGATAGCTGTATCGCCTTGCCTAACCTCTGGTGAAAGGGAATGCTACTCAGAGATTTTCGTACAAATAGGCTGATAGATCATACGAAATACGCTCGATTGAGAGAAATATTCGAAACAAGGACCCAAGCTTATTTGATCTACGACTGCGAGATGACCGCCACCTTGGAAAACCACATCGCGAAACACGGCGCACTCAGCGAAAACGAAACTAAAGGCGTTATGAGGCGACTTATCAAGAGTTTGAGCTACCTTCATAAAAAATTAAATACAAGCTATCGTAATCTGAGACCTTCGGTTATCATGTTCAATCCGACGAATCTTGACATCCAGCTCATCGATCTCGCGTTTACGATGGACCATTCAAGAGCAAATGATAATAAAAAGATGCCTGCGCCTGGCTATCTTGCGCCTGAGATCCTAAAGTGCAAAAAGGAGGGTTTATCCGTTGATATTTTTTCCCTTGGCTGCGTGTTGTATTATTGGTAAATAGCACCCTATAACTGAGCAAACCGCTTATGAATTACTTTATTCTTGCAGTCTTATAGGCCGTGCACCTTTCTTAGGCAAAGATTTAATCGAAATCAACACAAATAATAAACGCTGTCTGATCACTTATCCAAAGAAATGGCTCAAAATCAACGAAGAGGCTCAAGATCTCGTTAAGAAAATGCTCACGCCTCATGCATCACTGCGGCCTGAACTCGAGGAAATCGAAACGCATAACTGGCTGTTCGATATAACGCAGATAGAAGGAACAGATCTTATCGGTGACTTTCAGTAAATGAAAACCTTCGCTCATAGACCCTGAGAAAAATTACAATAGGCATACGCGGTATAAACACCTAGCTATATATAAGAATAAGAAAGCGTACTATAAAATCCTTGCTGAAGAAGAAGATTGCAAGAGAGGAGACACCCACGCGATTTTGGACATGATAACGCCGAAGATGAACAACGGCGTGATGAAAAATCCGTTTAATTTGCTGAATTCGAGTCGTTTCGGCGATTTTAAAAAGTCGATAACCATCGAAATATCCGTCATTCGCAAAAGGAAAGACTCGAGGACAAGTTTTTTCTCGGATTACGATCAAAATGAACCATCAGAGAGTACGAGTGAGCATCATTAACTATATGAAATCAATTAATATTGCAATTAGAAACCCGTGCTGAAGAAGACGTGCCTGAAGACGATTACTCAATCCAGGAAAAGTTCCAAAGACTAATAACGTTAGCGGATAAGCACAGCAAAAGTCCTTTTCATAAATTCGAGACGGGGAAAATCGTATCGGCGAAAGCCGATTCAGATCGGTCGCAGAGTCCGAATTGGAACTACATCCCGAAGGCGAACATGGTGGAGGAAGAGAAGCCGAAGAAGCCTAAAAAGCGCAAGTCGAAATCACAAGGGAAAGTGAAATCGAAAAGGAAGAGCAGCACGCCTGTAAAACTTTAATTTCTCGCGTTTTAATTTTATTTGTGTTAAATTCACATCAGCCGGCTTTCATATACCTCCATGATAATCTCTTTAGGGATGCGTTCATGTGTTAAACATATATATACTCACTGTAATTTTTGATTTCGTTTTACTATCATATCTTTGCGTGTATAAAATGAATATTTATGAAATTCGAGTAATCTGCTGTGTTGTAGCTTCTTGGTTAATAGACTAGGTCTCTAAGGTTGTTGCAGAGATGGAGTCTTTGGATTTTGTGAGGGAGGGGCATATAGCGGCATTTCAGATCCAATTACGAGTTTAATTTTAGCATCACAGTTAAGGACTTAAGGTTAAATTATATTGAATCATGCGCTCAATACTTGATCAGACACCAGTGGCCTACCACTCGCCCTGGAAGAGTTTGAAGGGCGACCTGTCACCAAAAGACCCTTATTTTGTCATCCAAGCGCAGAAAAAGTCAACTTCGCGGTCAGGGTTCGGCGCCGTCTGGCTCATTCATCTAGACTCATACCTACTCATCTCCGATGTAAGCTCATTTCCATATTTTATGATCCTAAACTCTCCCCTTGAAGGATCGATTGAACTACCGGTCTAGAGAAAATAGTAAAGGAATTAACCTTGAAACCCGCGTGTGTTATTTAGAAGAGTTTTATGCGGAAGGATCAAAGTATCCTTATGGTCTTAAGATAGAAAGCTCTGGAGCGATAAGAGATTACTACTTCTCGAGCCCAGAGCCGATACAGACGATGATGAGCACGCTTAATAGATGGTGTATTCTGCGCAATTTCGAAGAAAATTACTCGCTTTTAGACAAACTCGGTTCAGGGAACTTTGGAAAGGTAAATCTCAGGCCTACCTCTAGCAATCAGTCACTTTCGCTTTCAGGTCTTCAGAGCGGTTCACCGAAAGACGAAGCTGACGTTCGCAGCGAAGGTTTTTTCGAAAACTGATATCCCAGAGCCGGATCGAGCATCAGTAGCTTTCAACCCATTTTCTTTTTTTGAAAAGCTATAATGATATGTAGGAGAGGATGCTCAATGAAATTCAGATAAACAGGATGGCGAACGTTCCTAACGTTGTTCAATTGCACGAGGTTTACGAGACCGATAAAGAGCTGATTCTCATCCAAGACCTCGCCGAAGGCGCCTCTCTCTTGGAGTATTTGAAGAAAGAAACGTTTGCGGAATTGGAGGCTGCGTTTATTATAAAAACTGTGGTCGAAACGTTGATGCAAATTCATGAGAAAGGGATAATCCATAGGGATATTAAGCTTGAAAATATCGTTTATAATGCGAAGACGCGAGAATTGCGGTTGATTGACTTCGGGCTAAGCACGCTGAAAACAAACATAGAGTTATTTAAAAAATGCGGGACGCCAGGCTACGTCGCGCCGGAGATATTACGAAATGAAGACTATGATGAATCAGTGGATTATTTTAGTCTGGGTGTCGTGTTGTATGCTATGTAAAGAAGCTTTTGAGAGGAAGCAGCGAAGTAACATGTATTCATCATGGCTAGGTTGACGTCAAGAGCTCCTTTTGGTGCAGAAAACACGCAGAAGATCCTAATGAAGAATAGAGAAGCCCATGTAAAATTCATGAAAAAGCATTGGCAAGAGAAATCCTTTGAATGTATGATAATCGCATTTGTTGTAAAAAAATAACGCGCGTTTTGCTTATTGTAGCGAGGGAACTGTGCTTTCGGTTACTAAGTCCTCAGGCAAAGCGGAGATTCAAAGGAAAACAGGTGCTCGAGCACGAATGGTTTTGGATTTTGCTCAGCGAAGAGGAACTTAAAGAAAAAATGTCACAAAAGTACCTAGAAAAAGCATTATCGGGATTAATCGCATTTACTATAGGGAACTAAACAAGAAAAAAACATCGGAAACTAAGCTTGAGTCTGGTTCCAAAGAAACGAACGAGATCACTGGCACAGCAAGTTACGAATTTAAACAAAAATCAATGGATAGGTCTCCCAAAACAGGAGGCTCCCCCAACATGCACTTTTCTAACGCGTCGAAGCTACACAGGAGGATTCTCCGCAAGAAAGCTCAGAATTTGATCAAAGAGACTGAGGTTTCGAAAAATAGCTCTCAGTCTGGTTCGATGATAGATAGCAGCAATAGTACGCAGAGCTTTGTGATGGGAAAGACCTACATTGGCACGGAAAAGGTAATAATGAGAGATTTAATCAGAAGCGTAACTATTATATTTATGACCAATAGAAAAAGCAGGTGAAATCGTTTTATCTAAAAGAGCAGACCGCTGGTGAAGAGATTTCAATTAAAATCGACTCGAAGATCTCCGCGCAATTAAAAACAGAAATGGCGATTAAGAACGCCCCTGAAAACCTCTCAAATTCATCGTCAGAGTCCGAAAATTCTTATGAAAACTTCAACACTGTGGAAAGCAAATTACAACAAATCATCAAGAAAAGCTTGAAATTCAATTCGCCTTTTTCATCGCCTCGAACGACGTCTCGGTCTCTCACCTCTTCGCCATGTCTCTCTAACGAGCAAAGCCCTGAGCGAGCAGAGTATTCGCCTAAAAAGCTCAGTCCTTTCAAGACTCAGCAGATACAATCAGATTTCGGAGAGCTCGTTTTGAATGAAGCTCAGATGGAAAGTCCAAGGACACCGACCTTTACAGGAATCATCAATGTAAAATTTGAATGAAACTCCTGGGATGGGTGTCACATGCCCTGTTAATTCCTCTATACTAGGCATTTTGTCTTTATATAAGTTCATTTTTTTAATGAATTGCTTATTAACTTTTCTAATCATTAAGTTTTCTTGCTCGTAAGATTATACAAGAAGCTTTTTGAGTTGATATTCGGTTCAAACTTTTCTGTTCAATAGCGTATAAAAACTCTAATTTTCCCTATAATCCACGCTTTATGCTTTATTTCGTTCAACCTCTGGAAAAAACAATGATAATGATAGCTTGATATCAATAAAATAATGCAATGTTCGAGCTATGCAGATGTATATGTGAGGGTTTTGTATAGTATATATAGATATAATAAAGCAATAGAAAAATCCTAACTAGCGGGGTCGACTATTGTTCGTCTTGGAAAGGTTGGAATTGATGGTTTGGTGGGTATTCTTGGTGCTGATTATTCATTCTATAATCTTGGTAGATCTATATTTAAAGAAAGGTTAGCAACTATTCGAGAGAAATGAGATCGGTTACCTTATCTCTAACCACTCTATCGACTTTGTATTTTGCGTAGAGGTAGAATCCGATGAAGATGATGATCGCAATAATGATAACAATAAATATGCCAATTAAAACTTTCTTCAAGCCACCCACGCCTAATGATATTGGTGATGAGAAGAGGCAGCTTATTGAGTGAGGGTACCTGCAGCCTTTTGGCAATATTCTCCGCTGTAGCCTTTAGGACAGACACAATGACTCTTGGAACAAACACCGCCATTCTGGCACATTCCCATGCATTTGGACTCTAATCACAAAGTGGTATTAACTTCTTGTGAAGAGGACGAGATAGTCTACCTGCTCCGCTAGTGATGATTAAGTCTGTGCATTGTCTCATGTTTCCTTTCGGTGTTCTCCAGATCCATTCTAAAACACAACGGTCGCAGGACACGTTCAATGGGAAAGTGAAATCCCTCGATTCAATGGCTGGTCCAGCTCTGCCACAAGGGAATGAGCCTTGGTTGTGGGTTTAATATAGCTGCTGCAAGCAAATAAAAGTTTACCATCACTGTTCACTGGTCCTTTGTCAGGTCTTACGACGACGAAGTCCTTCTCCTTTGGTTGACTCACTTAACGATAATTCAGCATATCAACGTAAGAATGGGGGTAATACCTTGGCTTAATCTGATAAGGCACGTGGAATCTGGGATTGCTGTGTGGATATACCACTCAAATCGATTCGGATACTCTTGAGTGGTGAGCATATGAACCGGCTCTGAGACTGAGCCTCCACAGATTTCATCACTGAAAGCTAAATAGATTTTGAAATTTCCGTTTGGAAATCAAACTTACCATTGAGATTTGCGGAATTTCTTGATGGTGGTCTGACCCAACTTGCGTACTAGAAAGAGAAATATCAGGATATCGTATAAATTCGCAGGGAGCTACCAGTTGAGTTGTAGTAGCAGCTTTCTCTTCGAGAGAGATATGTGAAATTGAAAGAGATGAGGCTTGGGTGAGGTAACTATTGAATAAGGTCAGTACTTGAGGGAGGTAAGAAGACTGACTTTTGTTTTGCTTGGGTTAGAGAGGCGAGGAGCAAGACTCCGAAGAGACACAAGGTGAAAAGCTTTGAGATTTGCATCTTATTTTTTAAAAATTTATATTGGTAGTTAGGATCGAAACGAACTAATTTAATTAAAGTGGATCCAAATTTCAAAAAATACAGTTGATCGAATCTTAAATTGTGATTATAGAACCAGAGAAAGATTTTTAAAGATTCGAATGCCTTCTATTGTTGAAAACGATGGGAAGATCTGTGATTCTCATCCGAAGAGAGCTGTCTTTTAGCGATATGATCTGGATTATCAGTTTGCATAGGACCAAAAAAAAAACAAAACAAAAGCAGTAGTTCTTGGGTTGACAAAAGAGTTATAAGAAATTATGCTTACTTTCCAGATTTCAGATTTTTCTGCGTCAAGGGGCAGGCACAACACAGAAAAGACGCTCTCATCGACTAATGATTTTCACGAAATGTCACACTACTTCTGTTTTTAGCAACATATCTAAAAGTAAGTATCCAGTTCAGTTCACTTAGATCAAAAGTACATTAGAGATCTAGCTGGAGATTAGCTGCGGAAGTTCATTGCAAAAAAAATTTCTTATGACCATCTTCCTTCGAGGCCCGGTTCTCACTCTTATACTATGCCTCTTTTAGTATTTGCAGCAATACAAACAAATATTTAAAGAGCTAATGGCATTTGTTTTCCATATTACAAGTAGCTTCTCCGATAGCTAAAATTTCCATAGAAAGCCGAAGTCTATTTATTGCTATAGCACTCATTTCAAAGCATTCACTTTAGCACTGAAAATTTCCTTCCTAACGTCTAGAATTTTTAGACTAATGCTTATTCGAATACATAAGTAGCTGCTAAGCTCGAGATGCAATTTTGGTCAGTATAGTCACAAAAACAATGCGAACAATCAATATCATTTTGTTTTAAGTTTAATTAATCAGCAAACCATGGGAAAAAATTCCACGGGGAAAGAGCACTCTCCTGACAAAGAACCCCACGAGAAAAACAGGATTCAGCGGAAAAAAATTAAAAAAACCAATTATTCTCCAAAAACGACGCAAGATGATGTCATCGAGCACCTCGAAGCCACAGTTTCCAAGCTAAGAACCGATGTTTTCTTAGAAAAAGTCCACAAGACGTTCCGACAACTCCACTCAAAAAGACCTCACGCCTATAACCGCCACGACGAATACTTATTCGAAAAGCTTTGCGGAAACTGCCTTACTCCAGACCATGACGAGCTCCTCTTACTCTGTGATATCTGCGACGACGCTTACCACAGCTTCTGCTTAGTTACTCACTCACCCTCCCTTTAAATCTAACTCGCTTCTCCTTTTATTAGGATCCTGCACTCGTCGAGCTGCCTACTGAGGACGAGGAATGGATCTGTCCGCCCTGCGAATATCTGAAAGCGGCTCGGGAGGCCCAAATTATCCAACAGCAAAGACAAAGCACATTAAACGAACATTTCGAGATCGAATCAATAGTTCGGGTATATCCGCTCCTGCTTATTATGTTCTCATTGAAATCCTTAGAAATGCCATTCCTGTTTCAAGGACATTGACGAGGTGATACAGCCTTCAGACTCGAAAAGAAAGCCCAGCAAGAAAAAGACAAAGGAAATTTGCATCAGATGCCAGAACCATTTTCATATCGAGTGTTTCAACCAAAACAAGAAATCTATCTTATGCACTCAGTGCGAGACGCTGGTTCAGAGTAAAAACTTATGATTTTTTGACCAGCTCTTCATGCTAAATCAGGTACGGTGCCCAAAAGTGAAAAAACGCTCTATGACTTTTTCACTGTGAAACCGCATAAAATTCAGCAAGAAGAGCCATCCTCATTGAATTCGAAAGCTTCTACGGAAGGAACTGACTCGCAGATCTCTGTTGAAGAGACCGAGGAAACTCATCCAATGCGGTTAGACTCGCCGCGGTTGAAATTAAAGCGCACTCGTGGGAAAAAGGGAGCACATAAACTGCTATTGAAGAGAAAAAAAACTGTGTTTAGACTACCAAAGCTGTCAGAAGACCCTAAGGCGCTACTGAGACAAAAAGAGCTGCTGGCGAAGGCGCTGATCTCGAAGAATATCACGTTTGATGATAATTTGTGCTTCAGCAACCCAGACTGTCCGCCTCAAGTGAATAACACTGAATTCGAGCCTAACTTACAGGTATTTGAACTTAGTAATCGCTATAAGACTCATAGAAAATTAGAAAATGGACATCGAGAATATCGCTGTTTTCAAAAATTTCAAAGAAATGACAAAGAATGGGAATTATGCTCCATTACACGTTATCGAGGACAAAAAACAAGGATTTGTAGTTCAAGCAGCCGAAGACATTCCGAGGTACACGCTGATATCGGAGTACGTCGGCGAGGTGGATTTCGCAAGGAACAGACTATTCGACACAAATGACAGCATAATGGATCTGCTCAGGACGAATCGGTCTTCATCGAGTCTCGTCATCTGCCCAGAGTCTCGAGGGAATATCGCGAGGTTCATCTCTGGGATAAACAACTCTAAAGATCGCGCTCAGCTGAAGATAAACGTAGCAGAATAGCAGTTATTAACAATTTTTAATCATTTCTATTCGTAGGTCAAAAGCATTCGCTTCAGCGTTGAAGGACACGCGAGAGTTTTGCTTTATGCAGCAAGGAATATCAAAAAAGGAGAGATTTTATACTACGACTATAACGCAGGAGGTTTTAACGAATATCCTACCGAAGATTTCGTTTGACCTTTCAGGCATAAGCGTTTAGTGAAACGCTCCTTAACCCTTAAAATTAAAGAAACAATTTAGACTAGAGGATACGTGGTGTCTTCTATTCGTAAGCGTTATTATGATCATTCATATGTAATTTATACTTCCTCGGATTATTTTCTATAACCCGTGCGTTAATAATATTAGTCTAATGCGTGCATTTCTTACTGAAGGATTTAGTATAATTAATTCTCATACTCCCATCATTGCGGGCTTCCTTTACTGTGTTTCCAGGAAAATGGCAAGTAAAGACACCACAAGGAGGGGAATTTCACAAATCATAATTGTCCACAAGCACATACAAGAAATAGCAAAAAAAAGTAAAGGTAATGCACAAGAAACAGAGTTTCTAACGAGTAAAAACCAATAAGAAAAAATATAAGTTTCTTGGTGTTATGAGTTCGCGCCCTCTATCCATTTCATTCTTTTCCCTTCGACCCATTCACCGACTCGTTTATTACCATTAGCTGTGATATATACACCTCTTCCGTGCTGTTTACCCTGTTTCCACGGGCCAATATACCTGCTTCCGTCTTTCCAAATAAACGTCCCTTCGCCGTGTTTTTTATCATTTTCATAATGCCCATCGTAAATTCTGCCATCTGGCCACGTCAGTTTCCCCTTGCCATGCATCCTATTCTTGAACCAGTGACCCTCATATCGTCTCCCATCCGGCCACTCGTACTCACCAAACCCTTGAATATCGTTATGAAACATCTCTCCCTTATATGAAGATCCATCAGCGAACCGTAGGATTCCCTTTCCGCTTTTTTTCCCTAGAACGTATGTTCCTTCATAACTTGCACCATCCAGCCAAGTTTCTACACCTTTACCGTGCTGTTTATCCTCAAACCACTCTCCCACGTACTTCGCACCGTTGTTATGGTAGTACGTGCCAGCTCCATGCGCTTTATCATTAAGCCACTCGCCTTCATAAACGTCGCCGTCGTTGTGGTAGAAAGTACCTTTTCCATTTGCACGGTCTTCGAGCCAATCGCCAACATACTTTGTGCCATCAGGCCAAGTCTGAGTACCTGTACCGTCTCTCATACCGTTTTTCCATTGGCCGGTGTACACACCGCCGTTGTCTAAGGTAATTGGTGGTAATGGAGTCCTTTCATTGGAGCCAATAGTAGCCAATACCAGCTTATTATTGGTTCTTATCGTGAATCCTTGAGTAAATTTTGTTGATTGCTCGTGTGCTGCCCCGATTACCATCGTATCAGTTTGTGACTGAGAATGCTGATCGTCGTAGCCATGCTGAGCGAGGGTCCCAGCGGGACTGAGCTTCCTGTGTGGATCGCCGGAGTAGAGGCTTAATTTTCCTTGAGAAATAAAGGCGTCGGTCACGGGAAAGGATTGAGCACCGGTGTGATCGGTTGCGTAATGTTGCATATTGATTCGGATAGGTTGGGAGTCGCTGATAACCGGTTTGCAGCAGATTGTAGAACAAGTTCCCATGAAACGCGAATAATAAGATGTGCCTTTAGAAATTAATTAAACTTATTTTTTATGCATAATCCGAACCACATTTGTAACTTCAGAGGTTCTGTTTATTGTTTATGTCCATGCAGCAACTAAAATTGGAAATAAGAGAATTTTTTTCAGGTTTTCCTTTGATGAGAGAATGAGAATAATTTGAAGTAACAATGAAGTTTGGGCAGCAATCGGATTCAGATCCTCATAAAAGCCAATTCAGATTACAATTTTTGTCTGACCAGCATTTTTCGTGTACTTTGTAAAGTTAATGAAATTAGCTAGCGAGGCTTTATCACTATCTTTTCAGTTAAAACGTACCTAGAAGCTGTTTCATGGTATTTCCAACTCTTTTAAGATTTTTCAGAACTTTTATTATAATATGAAGACGGGTCTGTTTGTTCCTCACGGGAAAGATGAAATTATTTGAGACACTTCTTAATGTTCTTGCTACATCACGCATTTTTGCAGTTTGCTCTCTTTCATTGTAGATCGAGATTTCAGAAACTTAATTTTTCGGGTTTGAGAGCTTATGCTTGAATGGGTAAATAATAGATTTATATAGAGAATCTAATTGGGTTGTTACAACAATACAAAATAGACATCCATATATATATTCCGTAATATATTAAACATGCTATATTTGATCACATTACCAGTTTTTTTTTTTATTTAATTAGTGAGTTGTCTGAAAATAAACATAGGAAATAAACAAATAAAGCTACAAGAATTGAAACAGGAAAACAAACACAAAGCAGTAGATTAGTAAATCGTTTTTCTCTTTTCTTAGTTTCTGTATCCACAAATCGTTTTTCTTGAGAGCCTGTATCTAAATTAGCCACGGCTAGCTTATTCAAAGAGAGAGCCGATTTGCATATCTTATTTTCTTTTGTTTGAACCATCTCAATAGTAGTAACACCATCACCAACGCTCTCTTTCTGTCTAACAAGATTGGGACTACCGTTATCGTCAGAATTTCCACTCTGCTTAATTTCAGGAAGTTGTAATGCTTCTCTCTGATTCATCCAAAAACTTTGGCTCTCTTCATACTCCTCACGCAGCTGTGTCAGTTTTAACTCATACTGCAATTCACGGAGTCTCCTCTCATGTTCCGCCTCTCCTAGTCTGTTCTTCAATTCACCTACCTCCACAGCTTCTCGTCTCAACTGATCACTCATTCGTATTTGCACTATGTTTGTGCTGATAAATTTCCCCAGCAGTATCCTCAGCAACAATTGATAGCTCGCTACGTTGCTTTTGAGTTTCTCATTCTTAAAAAGTATCGTATCAAGGTCGATACAAGGCTTTTCCTTCAATCGCCTCGATAAATCCTGAGTCTTATTCCGCTGAAAAGCAATCTTCTCCTCTTGCGCCTCTATTCTCGATTCTATATCGTTAAGCTTCAGGTCATACTCCTCTATCCTCTCCACAATATCTGCGTCAGCATCACTGTCCTCTCCGCTTTCTCTTTGTAGCTCCAGCTTTTCTTTTTGCAGCGTTGTATGAGCATATTTCTCTTTTTGCTTCTCGAGCTCAGCTTGAGACGACGCAAGAGCTTCTTCCTCTTTACTGATAAAAAAACTCAGCTCTATATTCTCAAATATCTCTAGCAAACAGTAATCGAGGAGGCTTTGAGCGTCTTCCTCAGAAATACTGCTCGCTATGGGTTCAAACAGAGCTGGATCAAGCGAAATGGAGCTTTTTGATTTCACACATTTCGATTTTGTAAGTTTTTCATTACCAGAATCTGATTGTAAATGTCTAATCATATCGGCTGACATAAAATTCGCGAGAATTTCTCCCATTCGTTTTTGTAAGAGCTCATCTTTCTTATCACTCTCGGTCTTTAACTTCTCTATTTCCGAATCTTTTTCGTAGCTTCGCTTCTTTACCGCGGTGAGCTCTCTTTGTTGCGAGATCCGCCATTTCTCAAATTTTTTGCTTTCTTCGAGTATTTTTTTCTGCAAATTTATTTTCTGACTCTTCATTGTTTTTATCTCTTCGTTCAATTGCTCAAGCTTTGCCTGCTGGTTCTGGACGAGCAACCTGAGGTTCGCTTGGTCTCTTTCTTTCTTAGTATCTTCCTTGAGTTTGCTTTGCAAATCAGCGATTTTCTGCTTGAATTCACTCAGCAGCCTACTCTTCTCAGCTTCTTGGCTTGAATCTTTTTCGTCGTTCAGAGCCTCATCACGTTGCTTCTCAAGCGCTGCAATTTCTGCTTCTAATCGATGGATCTTAGTATGGTACTCGTTTTTCATCTCATCAACGAGAGATTGCTCGAGCGAGAGTTGCTCCTGCATTGCCTTGTCCAAGATCCTTTCTTTATCCAAGATATTTCCAGCGACTACCTTCATTTCTTCCTGATGTAGACGCTCATCAGCTTCAAACTCCTTCTCGAGGAACTCGTCATCTTCATTTTTCAATTCACGAAGAAAATCCACTTCCCCAGTTGTATTGTCCACTCCGGAATTTCTTCTACTGCTCATGCTATAGGATGCTTCGGTTGAGCTATTATTTATCTCCTGAGCCATTCTTTTAAAAAGCTCTTCTTTCTTCAGCTGTCTTTGAAGCTTCATCACGACTCGTGTTTTTGCAAGAAGCAACTTGTTATCTCTATCAGTCTTTCTTAATAGACTTTCAACTTCACTTTGCAGATCTTTATTCATTTTTTCTTTCTCTTTTACCTCACCCTGCAACCGTTCAATTGTCGCGCTATATTGGTCAACTAGACTCCCTCTATCAATTTCTCTGAGATTCTCATCTGATGGCGGCTCCAGCCCATTCTCTATGAGCTTTCTCGTATATTTTTCATTTAGTAGCTTCAACAAGTCTCTCTCGCGTTGGACTGAATATAATTTAATTTCAGTTTCGCTTAGCGTTTTCTTGATCGCTTGTAGTTCTGTTCTCAGCCTACTATTCTCTTTCTCTGAGTGGAGCAGCTTCTGTTTGAGATTTTTTATAATTTCGTTATCTGCCTCCTCTTGGCCCTTGATTTTCTGAGCAAGGGCGTGCTTGCCCTGCGCTGTTGAAGGATTAATTGGCGTCTCCTGGCTCAAATCAGCCGCTTTTTTCCACTGGAGAAGCTCAGCCTGTAACTCATGGATTTGCTGCTTCAGCTGCGATATAAGTGCACTCTGAGGGTCACGGTTTACGATAGGCTTGTTTTTGATATTTCTGGCTCGACTCGCGTATTTCAGAGTGCTAAGCGACTCTTCAAAATTGCTTTCAGCCGGACTGATACACGCAATCATATATGTACACGCATTCCCTCCTAAAGAGTCTTGCAATATCCTCGTCAGCTTCGAATCTCGATAAGGCACATGTAACTCTCTACCTTTTACATCAGAAAGTGTGAAGATTACGTTTCCCAGAGCAAACAGCCCTCTGTTTATGTTTATCCCTTCTTTCATTACCCAGCCAGATGCACCGGTCTTTTTGAGTCGCTCTGAGCCAGCCAGATCAACGAAATGAAACTTCGCCGTCATAAAATCAGGTTCATCTTGCAGAGTTGCAGAAGCATCCCTTGCCATTAAATCACTCTCTGCTTCCATTAAGACTTTATCCTTCTGTAAGGGGTCGTCTCTCTTATGCATTTCCAAAAATATTGTAAATATTGCATGTGATCTTGAAGAAGTCTCATTCATTAGAGTTGAGCCTGTTGACCGGTTGATGGATCCTCTTTCAAGACAATCTAATAGCTCTTCATAAGAATTCACCTAATCGCATTAAATTTATGGCATCACGATCCAAGACAAGCTGATTATTACTGCTTCTTCGACGACCCCGCAAACATTGATTGACCCGTCTTTTTCTTCTCGAATCGTGATCGCCTTTTCACTACTAAAATTTCTATTGAAACAACAAGCAACAATATTCAGCTATTATTAATTCTCTTCTGATTGTTTTACCTTCTTGTACTGTTTGCAGTCGGATCAAGTAGGTCTTGGATCTCTTCATTATAAATCTCTATGAACGATACTTTGACGATGAACTCCTTTTCAACCTTTTGATTTTCTATTTCTTGAAATATCTAAATCGAAAATGTCTAATTACTAGATACCAGCTACATATAACTCACCTCTTTAATCGTCCGCGGGATAATCCCGGTTTCCTCTGATCTCACATCATACGAGAGAGAGCTGCCCATTGTATACGTTTTTCCTGACCCAGTCTGTCCATACGCGAATACCGTCGCGTTATACCCGTGGAAACATGATAGCGCAAGATTTCGCGCACAAACCTCGTATACTTGGCTCTGAGAAGTCTCTTCATCGAAAACCTTGTCGAAAGTGAAAGACCGATCTCTTCCCAGCTGAACCTATGCATATTTATTACAAAATCACTCGAGCAATGCCAAACTTGATTCGAATTGCAGTCGCAAGCAACACATCGCTGTTCTTCGGCTGCGATTTCTTTAATAACCATTGGTCTAACTCTCAGAGCGACTTTAACTTTTGTATCTACAATTATGTTCGTCTGGTGCAAGCCAGCAAGTGCCTGCTCTCTTTCAGGCTGTTCGAATGGCTTCACCAACTCCATCATCGATGATTGTTTTCGATTAATAAACGAATATTAATGAACCAAAATTTGAAAAAAACATCGCCAGCAATTTCGAAGCGACTTTCTGGCTGATTTTGTATAACAATTAGCTTTATATGCTATTATATCAATTTTACCCTGCTTATAAGCTCCCTGGAATCTTCTCTGCTTATGGATTAACCCAGAGCTAGCTTAACTGGTGGGGATTAGGGGAGATACAAAGGATCGGAAAAATATCCTGTGAAAAATGTATCAAATTGGAAGCTTTCGAAAGAATCAAATTGAAATAAAAGAAACCGTGCTAAAATAAATTCAAAGAATAAAAACTCAGCCCAAGCGAAATGGAGATGTCTAAGATGTATGCATTCACCGATCAGGACTGCGGATCGGTCTTTTTCAAGTTAATCTCGCTATTGCTCAAGAACTAGCTAATTTTCCATTACTTTAGAGGAGTGGAAGGAAAATCAGTACTCAAAATGAATAAAATGAGCGCAACAGATCCAATTGAATACTATGAGGCAGAAACTAACACTGATAAGCCTGAAGAAGAGAAAGCGGTACCTATTTTTGAATAATTCAGCATTATATTTGATATGGCGCAATGTAACAGATTCAAACATCAGAAAATTTCCAAGGGGTCGAAGAGGCTCAAGTAGACGAAGCCGATCTCACTGCATTCGCGCAGAAAGCGGGTTTGCTGATGTTGGAAGCGATCGCTGAGAACTCCAACCTCAAAGCGCTGGATGGTAACGCGCTTTCCTTTCGTATCTTATCTCAAACTGAAAAGAATTCGATGTGAAATGGGGAACGGACCAAAAAGAAATAACGTGCCTTTACACGCTTTCAAATTCTGCGGATAAGCTCATTGAGCAAGAAGAGCAGTTAGAAATCACGGATTTATCTTGGAATTCCACCGGATTAGTTCTGGCAGCATCGTAATCGTTATCTCGCTTGTAATGGGCTTAATGGGTTTAAGTTACGGGAAATTCGAGCATGAAGGCATGAGCTACCATAAGTCATTTGTATGTGTTTGGAATATCAGCAGAAGAGATTTCAAACAAGACGTTCCGACGCTAAAAATCGAAACACAGGTATGTTTTGCTAGTTATTAATTTAATTTTCTGCAATGCTTAATAGAGTTCGATCATGTGTCTTGAGTTCCATCCTACAAAGCCTTCGATCCTTGCTGGAGGTTCGTTTAATGGTAATATCAATGGCCTTGGAATTCCTCTCAAAGTGAAATTCTAAGGCGAGATTTTCATCTGGGACATTACAAGACAGGACGAAAACCTGTTGTATAGTTCTAGAATCGATGAGTATTTCCACAGAGAAGCTATCTCGCAGATAATTTGGCTTGAGCAGAAGCTGGTCGGCAAAGCAACCTCGATTTATGTAACCAAAATATATACATGCTTTAGCAGCTAACTCATACAACTCATGGTTTTTAGAATCTACTGAGCTTATCAACTGATGGAAAAGTGCTTATTTGGGCTATGGAGCACCAACTCAAATTCCCTAGCAAAGGCTACACGCTCGTCAGGAAGAAAGACGGGTTCCTCTCCTATGTGGGAGGACTGACAATCAATCAATCGCTGGAAGAAAAAACCTGCTTTATCCTCGGAACTGAAGCCGGATCGGTATTCCGATGCTTGATCAATAATATCAGCCATGATAAGAAGCAAAAAGTCCTCTTTGAACAAAAAGGTAGACTTTTTCTAATCATTTTGGAAGGTCAACTATTAATTGCTATGCGTATAGGTGGAGCGGTCAGATGGAAAGAGGAAACGTATCCTGTTATGTTTAATCTGATGAACAAGAACGTGGGAGAGATCAAACTCCATGTCGAAGAGTACTGCAAAGAGCGAGACATCAGCGAAATTAAGGTCGAGCATATTTTCCAATCGAAGCCAGATATCAGAAAACTTTACACGAATCCTATTGCGTTCGCTTATGAAGTGCATAATGGCCCAGTGTACAGCATCAGTTTCTCTCCGTTCCATAGGTAACTACTGTGATTTAGACCTGTGTGACTTCAATTTCGAATAGAAATATTTTCCTCAGTGCATCGTTGGATGGCTCTATTAAACTATTTGAACTTTTGCAGGTATTTGCTAAGAATTCATGCTGGATAAAGACTGATTGATTATTTCCTCTATCTAGAATAAGCCATTGCTCACGATTGATCAATCCGTTGTCGATCAAGCCACAAATTATATTTTTAAAGCGGATTGGTCGCCGCTTCGAGCAACTGTGTTTGCGACTGCGTCATGTAAGTGATTAGAGACACCTTTCTTTAATTTTTTTATCAACGAAAGCTGGAGGACATATATCTATCTATGATTTGCTGCAGTCGAAGAGCGGGCCTATTTATACGCTCAAGAATGAAGATGTTAAGACTGGAGGTGCGTTGAATTTGAAGTTTAATCGCAATCAATTAGATCTTCTTGCCTGCGTGTATCCTGGATGCGTTGTGAAGATTTATCAGCTGAATGAAGTACTTTGCAACCCTCTGAAGAATGAGATGCAATTCTTTGACACACTTACCAATGATACATCCTAATCATTTACTTTGTTGCCTTTTGCATAAATTTCTGTAACTAACTCGCTTCTTAATGAGAATTTCAAAAGAAATAATGGCAATCCTGAGTATTGAAAAAAATAATCAGTGAATACACCTCAGTAAAAGGTTTCATTTTTCAAGCTAAGCACGTGTAGGTAGTCATCAGAGTGAATTATATTACCCATTCAATGGCAATTAGACAGGAGGTTTTACATTCATTTGTTGGAGATGTTGATAGTCTTATCATAAAGAAAATAAAATTTAACAGCTCATTTATTAATATCTCGCCTCATTCTGTGAGCAAACTGCGAAATCTTAGGAGTTATTGTTTATCATTCAACCTTCCGCCATCGGCATCATGGACATACTAGAAAAAATATCCAAAACAAATCCAAATACGCACAGCATAACACTCGCATTTCAGTAACTTTTTTCATATTCGACGCAAGTGAAACGCCTTCATTTTTCGAATTTCAGACAAATTCAAAATCTGCAGTCGTTCTTCCCGCTTCTGTCCAAATTTCCTGACCTGAGAGAGGTAAACACTGACCCAATTCTTCCAAACGAGGCACTCAACTGCAATATTAGCTTTCTTTACACGGGAATCTCTTGGCGAGTCTCCCAGAAGATATGTCGTCTCTTCGGTCCCTTGAAAGTCTTGATATTGGAAATAATCTTTTTCAAGATGTAAGCCACGCTGTTAAGCTCAAGCGATAACATCTCACCATAGGCCTCGAGGGCAATCAAAGGGTTAATTTCACTACCAAGACTGAAAAATCTCACCATTGATATTAAATCCCAGGCATTTTTCTTCAGTTTGCTATTATAAATTGTATCTGCGCTAGGATGATGTGCAAGTATTGATTGAAAACCTGCCGTTTTTGGAGAAATTGAATTCAAAAGGTCGGTTATCCCTCATAAGATTATAGTAAAAGCATACTTGTTACTAGTTATCAGAGAGCCAAGGCCTGTTTCTCGCAAAAATGAGGCCTTTCAGCCGCGAGAAGCCTCGCCATTCAAAAAAGATAGCTCAACAAACGAAGAAGAGATTGGATTAACAACGGAAGACCTTAAGGCTGTGGCATTGCTTTACGATGGCGTCAGAGAGCTCATTCGCGAGCAGAATCCAGAGAAAGATAATTCCTTGGCAGAGCAGTTCGATGAGCATGTCAAATACATAATCCGCGATCTGACGACGAAACTCAACTCAAAAGACAGCAGAGCCATCAAGCAAACGAATGTTTTAAAGGTTCCTTACTTTCCTAATTGAATGAAGAACTTAAAATAAATCAATAGGCGAAATACGCTCTGTATGAGATAGTTATCACCAAAACAATTGAGTACCTCGGCGGAGTCGACCCTCGGGTGAGCTCGATACTCGAGGGGATTCATACAGCGCATTCAATTCTCTTTAAAACGTCTACAAATAGTAGGACTTTCCTTTGACTAGCAATGATGATTTATATCTTTAGCTAATTTGTACTTGCTTCAAAAAGCAATCGAAGAAGGGAAGTTTTCGGGAAGCCAAATGGACCAATCTTCTTCCTCAGCGGGGAAAATTGAAACAGCCAAGCTTCTCGAAGCGGCCGAGAGGATGGAGAAGCAAAATCTTGTAATTATTGACCACACAAAAATCATTAATCGCATGCATTATCAGAAACTCAGAGCTGAGCGCGAAGAACTAATCAATCAATTTTCTCAAGAGAAAGCCGCTTTGCAAGAGCAAATCCTCTCTCTTGAGGAGGACAATCAAAAGCTGTTAGACAAACTTCTCAGAACTTCACCGCCAAGGGGCATGAGTCCTTCTAGATATGAAAAGCCAAGAGAGACACAGACTTTAGGTGAAGGAGTTCAACAAAGCTCATATAAAGGCGGAATTAATGATTCTTATGAAAAGAAGGTGATTTGCTGTCTAATACAACAGAAAAATAACTAAAAATAATTAGAATTCCTATCGGAGTACATTTCTGCAACAGCAACAGTCGGTCGCAGGACATACTTTCATCCGAACACTGTCATTGAAGCAATTGAAGGATATTATCGAGGAGATTTACGCTTCTAAGGCAAAATATGACCAGAAGGCACTCGAAGGCAAACAGCCACGTGAAACTATGGAGATGCATATGTATACGTATTTAAATCAGAAGTACGGGCTGAAGGTGAGCTGCAAGCTTTTGAAAAGAAAAACCTTATTAAATGATCATCTTTTAGAATTTGATTATCGAATGGGCGACTGCGATAATAAACGGCATAAAGAAGTACTCAGCTGAGGATAATGACGTCGCAGTGTTTGGGAAAATATTGAAAAGCGAGCTTGATGAGGAGTTTAGATTTGTGCAAAATCAAGTTAAAAACACGATTCAAGAGCTACTCAAGGTAATTCTTTGAAAAATAATAACGAGGAGTTAACTCATCTCTTGCGAAACACGAAAAGATGTACCTTCGAGGGAAATATCCGCTCAAACATAACTCAGAAATCAAAGACATGCTACTCCAGAAGATGAATGGTGTCGTTTACGAAGAGGAATGCATAGAAATCATCAAATACATGTACAATCAAGACGATGCGGAGGCAGTGCTTAGTCGATTGAAGAAGCTATGGATTCAGAAAAACATAGAGGATTGGTAAGCTTTGGATTATAATTGACTGCTTATTAACTCGATTTGTTGCTTTTTAATGTGATTGTAGGAAGAGGCTGCCAAGAGAAGAACAGTTAAAGCAGCGCACCGAATGGGAGAAAAGATTTATTGAATATAGCGTGTTTCAGAAAGTGATCCTGGATTTCCAATTAGTAAGCCATGAGAAGTTCCTCAGGAGGTGTCTGGCTTACTTTAAGCTGGTGGATAAAGACAACAATGGAATTATAAACGAGGTAATCATTGCGTTGAAGAGGAATTTGATTAATGGTTTTTTCACCACAGGCCGAGTTCATGGAGCTGATTAAATACTTCGAGGATCACAAGATGGAACTCGATCTTATCAAGCTATTGATGATAGTTGACCCTTACAACCACCAACAAATAACTTTTTCTCAATGTGTCGCTCTATTCTCTTCTGTAAAAATACCCAGTGCAATTTGTTTCTCATTATGAATCGTTTCTAATAGGAGATGGTAATTGAAGGCGATACTAGTCTATCTGTACTACAGAAACTTGCACTGGATGGGTAAATGACAGAAAAAAATGCTTTTTTAGGAATAATTCCTGAATCAATATATTTTTTTTATATTTTAACAAGTGATATAAATAAGGACTCAAGCGCGTTGATCAATATTAACTTTTCCTACTCATGTATTTGCCTCAAAAATTCCTCATTTTCATAGAAAAAGAGAGTCCCTATTCCATGAGAGCTCGAATGAGACTACTAAAATGAGATAATCCACTATCCTCTCGTTTCTTTTAACGGCGGTGAAAGCATCTCTGTTTTATTTCTGTAGCTTTCTCTCTTTTCGTGTTCATTTCATATCAACAAACGCCTTGAGCGGCCTAGGCCTCGAGTATTAAAAAACTTATTAGGCATTCTGAAAATGTTGAACTTCATGCTCATAATTCGCACTATTTCGGTCCAAAAATAAAATTATTTTTATGTTGTCTGAGCCTTTACCGCTCGGCGAGCGAGGGATGTACTCCCTCGACGTAAAAATCGAAAAAGTTTTCTCTTCCTCCGTAAATAAGGCCAAGCTCTCCTTCGTCAGCACTTACCCTTACGCCCGTCACAACCACGACTCCATCGCCTGGTTTGAACAGGTTGGATCAAAGCAGATAAAAAACAAAACGGACAAAATAGACCCTCTTGGCTCCATTTCCCTCACCGACAAGCACACATGCAAACGAAAAAGCCTCGAAGAGGCTTTCTGCGCCCAGTGCGGGCTGAATCTAGACGCTAACTACAATAATTGCTCAGAGGTCACGAGAATTCCCGTTCGATATGTATCCACCATCAGCAACCCAGAATACATGAAAGGAACCCACATTATAACAATCAACAGGCCGTCAACTTCAGCCGAAATGAGCCAGCATCTCCTCTATCTCATTGGCTCTAATTACCAAAGCGTGACGGAGAGGTACAGAACTCTCGAAAAATTGCCTACAAGCATTACCTCGTCTCTTACAAAGCGAATAGTCATGTCTGTCAACGGAGTTGCAGTCCCGATCTTCGATTCTAACTTCGAAAGCGGAAATCTCGCCCAAGTTTACTATGTGAACCCGAATGAATATGACCTTTATCTGCATAATGACGCGAACACTCGAGGACATACCCAATGGTTCTTTTTCTCAGTGGCGGTTTATGATAATCTCGAGGGCCGGAAAATTACGTTTAATATTCGAAATATGGTGAAGAGTAAGAGTTTATTTAGCAAAGGGCAGAAGTTATATGTGCTGTCCTCGCATCAAAAGGCGGCAGAAGGAGTCGGATGGGAATTGAGTGGAGAGAATTTTTCGTATGAAAAAAACGAGTTGCAGAGGCAGGTGCTGCAAAAAGCTAGTGTCATTGGTGAAGAGGATGAGGATGAAATGGAAAATAAAGAGAAAGCGTTATTGTTAGCTAAAACACAAGGGGAAATTGAGCCGGAGCGAAGGCAGAATCCTAAAGCGCGTCAAAAGGATAACAAAGGAAATCAGGAGGCAAACGCTGACGGTGAAGAGCTGGAAAAGAGGATATATTATTATTCTACTCTTTCTTTCAGCTATACGTTCAAGTATGCTTTCGATAAGGTCTACTTTGCGTATTTCCTCCCTTATAACTTCACCGATTTAACCACGTTTTTAATCGAAATCGAAAATAAACTCCAGCAAGACGCTCAGCCAGGTAACAAAATCCCGACGCAATACAACAGCGCACCTGATCCGGACTCTTCGACAGCGGAATTTGAACCTGTGTGCATTGTAACGCGAGATATCGTCTATAAACGTGAGAAAATCTGTTCAACAATCGCGGGAATTCCACTGTATATGCTAACGATAACCGGCGTGTGTAAACGAAAATCCGATGATTCAAAGAAAAAAGGAGCGTTTATCTGCGCTCGAGTGCATCCTGGGGAAAGCAATTCCAGTTTTGTGGTCCAAGGACTGATAAAATTCCTCCTCAGTGGCTCAGATGCAGCTCAGAGAATCCTTAAATGCTATGTCTTCAAAATCGTGCCAATGCTAAACCCTGAAGGAGTCGCTGTCGGAAACAACCGCACGTCCTTATCAGGAGCTGACTTGAACCGACGCTGGCTCGAACCTAACGAGAAGCTTCATCCTGAGATCTACACGACGAAAAAGCTCGTCAAGCAGTTCCAAAAGGAAAGGGAATTGCTAGTTTTCTGCGATATTCACGGCCACAGTAAAAAGAAAAGCGCTTTTATGTATGGGTGTAGTATGCTCAGTGAAGGAGGGTTCAACTCCTGGACGAGGGTGAGACTCCTGCCGAAGATCTTTGCAAAGCGCTCCCCGATGTTTTCCTTCCAGGATTGCAATTTCAAGGTGACGGCGAATAAGATGGGAACTGCGAGAGTGGTTGTCTGGAGAGAATTCAAGGTAGTAAACAGCTTTACTCTGGAAGTCTCGTTGTATGGCTACACTTCAGGAGACGAGGTAATTCCATTCAATCAGGAGAGTTTAGAAACTCTTGGAAGGGATTTTGGACTGAGTTTACATGATTTTTACTATGTGCATGAGAGATTCGATTTCGAGATTGTGGAAAACAAAGGCATGCTGTCTCCTCATGGTCAGAGCCCAAGAGGGGAAAATGAGGAGTTTGGGTTCAAAAAAGGCCCGAGGATTCACACGAAAACTTCACAGCTCGACCCTGAGTCTACTTCGTTTGATGAGTCAAATAAAGGCTTGCATACTGAATTCGTAAGGGGCCGGTTCCACAATTTTAGAGGGTCCGAAGGGATAAAGATCAGCCAAGAGGGTTTCAGAGGAAGCCTGGAGGAATGGAAGGAAGTCACGCCGAAAAGCCTCGAGAAAGGCAATCGCAGAGATATGATGACGACTAGCAATGAAATAGCTCAATCTCAGTGTAAGGCACTCAAAATTTTACCCGATCTTCCCAGGCAAAGTCATACCCGAACCCGAACTCACCAGTCAACCTTTGATGACAAGAGTGATAATGCTGGTATTTACTTCCTGAGCAGCACGAAGGCGTCACGCTTGGTTCAGAACGCTTTCGAAGGTCCAGACGATACACATGAAGAAGGTTTTGATGGATTTCTGCCTGATTGGAGAGAGTTTTTCGATCCTGTTGAATTGAAGGAAAAGTACGAGAGTATCCAGGCAGGAGAGATAAAAGAAGCCAATAGCGATAGCGATGCTGATACAGTTTCTAAACAGTCAAAAGAAGATGCTGAGACCGCGCAGGAGGAACTTGCCAACATCCAAACAGCCCAGATTAACGCTATCAAAGAACCTCCCGCGATGAAAACTCCTACGGCGGGTAGGCGGCTGGCTGTGCCGAAGCTCACTAAGAACGCGAAATTCGAAAAGCCGAGCTCCGTACCTCGACCGAGAGTAGTCAGGTTGGTTGACAAGAGGTCGCTATCTTCGGAATCTAACGAGCAGAATTCAATCGAAAACCAGAATGATAAAGGCACTAATGATGAGATGAGCTATCGAAAAAATTCGATATATAACCAAACATCACATCGGCCGACTATTGAAGCCTACCATGTGAAGGATAGAACAGTGGAAGCCAGCGAGATGCCTCACTTCCAGGGAATACCCGTCAATTTAGTTGAACTCTCCAATCCAGATCAAACCAAACCAGTCAAAATCGCTGGAACAAGCGTTAGTCAGCATTACCACAACGTGAGGAAATTAAGAGAATCTTTCATTAGAACTCGCCCAAAAACGCTTTCATCACACAAAGAATACGACGTCGCCCATCCGAACGCTGCAAGCGACTTGAAACAAGCAAAAATCCCCATCAAAAAGAACAGTCAAGGCAATGGTTACATTGGCCCGGAATCATGGACTCTCAGCACTCAAATCAATCTTTCCAGTGAGAAAGCATCGGTAAACAACCCATATCTAAGGAGGCTTCTACTTTCCCAAAAGGCCAACACCACACCGATGCACGGTCGCGCAGCTAGCAACAGTAGAGGACCACAGGCAAATAAAAAACCACAGAATTTCTCTGAGTCTCAAGAGGTGGGTTCGAGTCTAATCGAGGATGATAGGGTCTTAAGAGAGTTTCGAATTCTAACAACAGGTTTCTCGAAAAACTTGCCCGAAATCTTCTCGCTGAAAACTCCTGCAGAGCGAGGCAACACCTCACCGCAACCGCTCGGTGGTTTTTCCAGAAAAACTGAAGGAGAGTCCAGAATGTCCGCCATGCCAAATTACTATCGATCAGATTCGACTGGACACAATGCGAATGCCGGTACGAAAGCTGAGATCAAATTGAAGAATTACCTTGGTGGTCTGAAGGCGAATAATAATAAAAACCTGCCGATTGATAAGCGGAAATCAGCATTGATCCGAGAGAAAATATTGAATAATATCAACAGTACGCAGGAGACCATGAAAAGCAATTCCATTCTACACCGAACGATTTATAACATGACGCATATTAAAGACACTTCCCTCGCTATTTTCGATCAGAATGATAGTATTATGAGCATGAAGCTCGATCTGTTCAGAAAATAAACGAAGAGAGATTTCCTTAATGCTTTTGCCTGATTTCCTCTATCGGTCCTCGAAACACAGTATTATTTTGTTTGGTTTATTTGAATTGTCTTAGAAATCAGCTTACAATTCGTTTTTTAATCTCAGCAAGAGATAACTTAAGTCATTTTTCATATCCAATGAATCAAATTTTTATTTCATAAGTCCTTTTCTTTCAAATTTCAAGAAAAATTGCTGTTTTTTTAGGTGTTTTTACCCTTGAGATGGGGTTCCTTTAGAAACTGGCTTGGTGGTATTTTGCTTTTCGTCCTGTTGTCAATGAGTGGATTGAATTCTGAATTTTTGATTCTGATTAAACTGACGTACTCTTGATCCTCTTGTTATTGGAACTTTAATAATCAGACTATAAATTCGTTTTTCCTCACTCAGATTGACTTTATCGAGGAATGAAGTTCATTGTCAAAATTATCAGAAACAGCATTACTCGTGCCCTCTATCGCCAGAGAAGGCTTGCCGCAAACGCCGCGCGACACCAAGAGAGCGATTATCTGGACAATGAGCAATATTCCACGCTTTCAAACCTTCATCATGCAGTTCTCAGCTTCTCTCAGCAAGAAATGAATAAGCAAAGGAAGCAAACTTACACTCTTAGCACCAGAGTCCAGACCAATGGGCTCTTAGATCTAGGTAATGCCCAAACGCCTTGCTCTAACGACTCATTTTCGTTAAAGTTCGCAGCAAAGAGTGCCAATTTACCCATGGGAGGGGTGATTTTTCAAAAATGAATAGCGATCACTTCGTGGTATGTACTGATATGAGAATACGAGCTAACAATGGCCTTTTTCCATAGCATGCTTTAGGTTTCTCGAAGGCAGAGATCGAAGTTCATGACTTTAACATCAACGATGTTCGAACCACAGTCAGCTACTCCATTGACAACTTATCATTGTAATCAAAGAGAACGAAAAGCATCACTAACAGCTTCTTTTGTCTAGCTTCAGAAATAAGTCTATTCAGAGTGAGATAATCAACAAAGAAGACCACATCAGCCAGCACACCGTCTCATGTAAATTATTTATATTTTAGTTTGTTTATTGGGTGCGCTGGTGTAGCTGAAGAAGAGTACATTTCGCTACATGAACTGAGAACTCGCGATATAGTCGAAACTCAAAGATCAAGAGTGTTGAGACCTAATTTGTGAGACTGAAGAGAATTATGAGCTAAAAATTATAGGAACTACTACTCTTCCTTAGCATTTAATCAGCGATTGATTGAAGGCACTTTGACTTTGCTTATCTGAGCATAATTCATAAATTGCATATGGATATCAAAGAATAATTACTAAATTGCTAAACTGAAATGTTAGCGGCTTTCTCAGATATGAATATGGAGAGATAATATCGAGATTGGTTTTCTTCCTTCGAGTATGAGGCTCGCTTTGCTCAACGAAATTGGAAAATCTCCAAAATACTAAATAGCATTAGTCCAAGACGTAAAACACAGCATACTACATTAGCACAGAGCAGTTATGTTTTGTGTATATAAGATACTGTATTCCTTCAACTTTTCATGGATTTTTTCACGGTATGCTTTTTAGATATCTGGATTAATGCTTGATATCATGATTGTCTTAAGGGGTAGTTTATCATTTAGCAATTTAATAATTCGAACAAATTTATCGTATCAAAGATGGAAGACAGAGAGCTTTCTAAAGCAGAAATTGTAGTTTCTTTCAACTTGCCTGGATAATTGACCCTGCCATAGGACAAATTGGTTGAATACCAAATGAGGAAGCTGGAGAAAGAATACAACGAGGCTGTAAATGCGAAGATTTTGCATGTATGGAGCACAAATCTTTGAATAGAAGCTTAAATGAAAATTAGGTAGAAAGCAGAAAGGTAGAAGTCAGCGAAGTTCAATTCATCGTTGAAAACAAAACCCGTGCCGAAAAAGTTCATGAAATAAAGGATAAAAAAGAAGATGAAGAAACACAACAAATGGAAAATAACTATAAGACGATAGCTAACGATGATGCTGCCAATGAAGATGATGATGTAATTCATGGGATTATGGTTTAATGTGTTGATCTTTCCTTGCATTGGTCAGTGGGAAGAGTTTCAAGATTCGGGTGTAAAAGAAGTAGCCGAAGTGAAAGAGGTGAAGGAAACTAAAGAAGTGAAGGAGACCAAAGCAGAAGCTCAGGAGAGTAAACCGTTGAGGTTTAAAGATATTCCCCTGACACCTGAAACTGTGGAAAAGATCAAAAGGACGATGGCGAAAATAAACATGAAACCTCCTGCATGGGCAGAAAAGTATTGGATGTTTTTTAGATAATCATTATTAACTTGGAACCTTTCGATTAGGGTCCCTGAAGAGGTGTGGATGAAGAAAATGGGTTTTTAATCAGATATTTTTTAGCCTTTTTATAAGTCCATGTTGGATTTTCTCATTTACAATTGAGAACATTGGTTAGTTTATTGGTTAATCTTAGCATTGTGCTTACTTTCGAGGGTGTTGCTGTGCAGGACTGCTAAAGGGTGATAAATACAAATAAGATGGACTATTATATAACTCACGTTCGTATTTTCTCATTCAAAGAATTGAAAATCATACAACAAGAGAAAAACAACTCGCTTCGTCGTTCGATGCATTTTGCATAGATGAAAGCCCAGCTGATAATTAGCCCGATTTCATCAGGAAAAAATCAAAAGAGTTAGCTTTGATAGTGGGATGTTAATTTTTGACACTTATTGCTTCTTTGAGTTGGGATAAAGAAGTTTCGAAGACCTTCTCTTCTAAACCTTGAGCTGTCTATTACGATATGGGGTGATCTCTAAATGAGTTGTACTATGAGGATGCTTCTGAAAATGATGAGTCTATGATTTTTCAATGACAGTTAATTATGCGAGAGACTTGTTGTTCATGAATAAAATAATATTCAGAAGACCTGTTCTCCAGGGTTCTCCAATTTTCCAAAATGAAGCTTTCATGAAAGCGAACTCCTTGATTTCGGAAAGGAAACATTTTCGGGACATGAACTGTACAAAAAGCAAATTCAAGCCACAAGCGTTTTCCGGACTCTTACAAAAGAGTTAAACTAATTCCACTTCTTTGTTTGGAAAATCAAACCTCTGTGGCACTGAGATCAGAACAACAATATTAAAGATAAGATAGAAAATTCGAGATGAGAAAACTCTGAGTGCGATGAAACATCTTCTGGATCCAGAATCAATAGTTAAGAGCAATATTCTCGATCCTCTTTATTTGTTCTCGAGAAAACTAAGAAAAGTATCTGAGGGTTTGTATCTGCAATGTCAATATCTGCTTCATCTCTTTGATATCGTATCTATCAGATAATACGTGATTTTATTTATTGATAAAGCCATAAGACTTAAAACTTTGTCCGACACTGAGACTTCCTGTGATATAATTCTTCTCCCATTGTCAGGATGCTATGTGGAAAAGTCAGTTACAGTTTATTTTGTAACTTCGTCGCTGCTGATTGTCAGCCTTGACGATTATCACGTAAACTTCATTCAGTAAGACAAACGCATTTGCAACCTTGAAATTTGCGCGTTGAGGTGTTTTGTCAGGCAATTTTTAATTTAAAACTCTGAAAACTTCATGGAGAGCCGAATTCCATAACAGTCAATGTCCAGTCATTCGTCCTGAGAAAACTCCGTGAGAATAGATAGGATCGATCTTCTCAACCATAATAACTTTGCTGTCAGAATTCAGCAAGAAGCTAAAGTATTGAATGAAAGAAATACCGTTTATTACTCGTAAGACCAGAGCAGAAAAAATTTCGAGGCAAAACAGGAGGAAGGGCAATGACAAGGATATCCCATTTCAAATATAGGAGCTTTCTCTTCATTGTTCTTGTAAACACGTGGCGTACTTGCTGGCAAGTAGAGTTCTTACCACTTATAGCGGCCTTACTGAAACGTTAATCATCATAAAACAAAAAAATTTCCGACTTCCTGAATTCCAGTTTTGATGCTGATTATTACTGTATACTAGTAACCTTTTATTCTCCCACTGATTTTTCCCGGTCAGAATCAGAGGTTTAAACACGCATTTAAGCGGTTTTCAGCGGATTAGAACTATTAAATACAAATTTTTCGCAAACAACACTATCACATTCAATTTTAAATGATCAACTCTCAACTTCAAAGGTAAGCTTCTGAAACCTGCTGACCCTAACATCCCTCCTCCCTCCATAGAAACTTCTTCCACTCTTCCAATTTCACAAAAAGCCGCTATTTCCCAGAAATCTGTTGGGAATTCCAAGATTATCAAAAAGTAATTGACCAGACCCTCCTTTCTAAAGAAACGCTCCTCCTTCTCATTTAGGCTGATGTTATCATCGATGAGGAAGACTCTAAGACCTCTATCGTCGTAAAAGAGATCAGATTTTTGCCGAAGAGTAGAGATACGCTCGATTTATCAGATATTGTTAAGTCTTTGGAGTTCATGGAGAAACTTCCAGCTGAGAACAAGGATATTCACTACTTTAGTTACACCGTGAGCGAGTACATTTGCTGCGGCAGACGACCTCTACCTGCCAACATCATCATACCGTTTGGAGAATTCCCAGTCATCAACAAGGCCATCCAGGTAAGGATCAAGTCATCTCTTCCCTCTGACACATTCAATCTAACTAGATACGATTGAAGCTGACTCAACCTAGCGTGAACTCGATGAATACACCACTCTTAGCTACTCAAATGAAAGAAGACTATACTTGCGAAGAAAAGATGGAGATTGAAGACTTGCAGCTAGATATCGTAAATGACCAGTCAACTGACCTTGACCATGAGGAGTCTAGAGGAACTTTTGATTCTCTTCCGATCCCGAAGCAATTAGTCGCTGCCGAGACGCATAAGCCTAGCGCCAAGGAGAAAAATGCCAGGAAGATCAAAACCGTTCTCGATGCCGTGACGAGATGGAGGAATCTATATAACGGCTTTGTTGACCCTGAGACTGGTAAAGAAGTTAAAATGAAACTTGAAGACGCAGCCAAAGTGGTCGGACTGCCCAAAAAGTCACTTGACGATTACCTGCTTCAAATCAGGTTTGGTAAGAAGCACGGATTCGATTTCGTCACTCATGCTGACGAGAGCATTGGTTTCCTCCGCGCGTTTGTAAAGAAGCAGAAGATATACCACCGACAGAGCGAGTCTGTCAAGAAATCACGTAATCTTTTCTTAGTAACTCTTCTAAAATAGCTTAATTATAGAACTAACGCCCGAGGTTGACTCCCTGCTTGAGAAGAAAGTTCCAAAAAGCAAGCAAAATGGAGGATCACAGATTGCTTTCGAAGGAATTATCTCAACTCGATCAAAAAAGATTTCTAAATGAGTACGAATGGCGAGGTTCTTATAATAAGGAGTAAGTGGGCCGCTGAATGCGGGACATGATTATTAAATTTAAGTGATTAAAGTCTCTAACAATTTTTGGTAATAAAGAGTTTAACTACTTGTGTTGTTTAGAAGAAAGGAGAATTAGAGTTTTAGATATAAACATATATAAATATAAGTAACAATTAGAACATATATGAAAACTTTTATGCAGGATAACAATACTGATGTGTCTCTGTTTTAGTCAGATTGGAAATTATTATCTTAGATCGTCAATGATTCCCAGGACGTTGCCACGCTGATGGCTAACGAGTCTTTGCATTCTCGATAATCATTTATTGGAGAAGTGAGAGTCACCATAAAATTAATGCCTTTTGGAGAATTTGGAAGTTGCTGGCTCAGAACACAGGAAAATGTAGATAATGAGAAAAATAAAACAATATAACCATCGCAATAAGAAATGGTAATCAAGTGGCTTGATAAACTCCAGAAGATCGAAATGACCTTAAATATGTGAACTCTGAAAGATCATTGGTTGTCAATAGAGAAGAGTAATATATCTCGATTGTTCTAAAGCATTCTAACAACGAGATATAAATCCGTCAATTGTTGCCAGTATGATTTGAGGTTCCATTAGAAGACTGATTAGGAGGAAGCCACATTTAAATAAGTCTGAATGGATTTTAAATTAATTCATAACTAGGTGGGTATTTTCAAAAATTGTTATGGATCGATACATGCTTAGAAAGGAACGGCTGGAAAATAAATACACTATTCATTGAAAAACGCAGAGTTGTGACCAAAGACACCGAGGCTACAAAGCAAATATCTATTGATGGAAAGACATACAACACTTTAGGTGACGGTCCATCAGCCTCCGGCTTCGTAGACGCTGTCTTTGACAAAATGCTTAAAGAAAAGTCTCCGAGAGATGATTATGAGAAACTTGATAATTTATTCTTAATGTTGCTCTTTGCCGTCTTCATCTTCGCACCAATGGGGCTGCTGATGGTGTTGATCAGCTTGTATCCCCTAAATTAGAATCTTGCTACTCTTACGAATTTCATAGCTGCCTCACCAACAACGGAAAAAAGTAACTGAGTACGAATGAATAGAGTATTTTTCCGTTGAGTTGGTTCTCACAAGGGCAACAGCCCTAACATCGACCCCAGAGTTGAAGAGTAGAGTGAGATTTCTATTTGTTGCAAAAGGTTTATCGCTAACCTGGCCAATACACAATGAGCCATTACGAAGAGAGTGTATGCTGATTCAGAAGCTTTTAGTGAGAAAAACGTGTGTTCTATTATGTATGGTGCAAAATTAGTTCTTTCGAGTGAGAATGCTGACTGGAATCAGAAGCTTTGGCTTTCAAGGCTATAGCAAGTTTCCAAACTTCGGCCTACCAATCTTTCGTGATGAAAGAATGGATCACGAGGACAACGATTGAAAGTGGATCAAAAAAACTCATTTCTTCAACCATAGTTGATGATTCCTCCCATTCTGTTGCTGTTATAGAAACAGCAGTGCTAGTTAAGTAGCTAAAGAGGAATCGTTGTTGTTAAGTTTATTTGAAAAACTCAAGCACTCAAACACTATCACTGTGCTGGTTTTGCGATTATCTTCAATGCAGCAGCACATGTTACCGGCAATTGAAGCATATAGAGAAGAAGATTCTATGTCAGAATGCTGGCTACAAGTGAATCAGAATTGGCAACTAACATGGTCAAAGCTTTGGAAATTAGTGTTGATACATGTAGAATCAGGTTGAGGCAGTTGGGGATACAACAGAGCGTTTATGGAACATGGGAAAAAGTTAAGTTCGGTAGAAAAGGTAGAGAAAACTAAGAAATGCTAAAATTTTTTAACTTCCTCTGTGCTCTTACGAATTAATTTGTATAGATTAAATTTCCGTTCGTTGAATAGGGTCGAGGCGTTTTAGAGAGAAAATGGCAACTGAATTAAATTCTATTAATATAAAAATGAATTCGTAACAAACATAGCAGCATATATGCAAATAAAAACCAAGGATAACGTATCAGATTTCAGGTAAGATAACCTCAAGGCCATGAATAACTCTTTACCAACAAGTTCAGATGTATAGATAAGATTGCTTTTGTAAAATTGGGACCTTTAGTTTGAGAGGTTCCCCTTTTTTAACCGATTTCTACGCTACTGAATTGCCAAATTGGCAAATATCAAATTCCAAAAAAAAGCAAAAAAGGAATATCCTTTCATAGGTATCCAAATGTAATTCTTAGTTAGTATTTCCCTTGAGCCACCCACTTTAAAGCAAAAATCAGCTCTAGTCTGTGTAAATTGAAAAAAAAAAATTAGAAATTCCTTTTATACTGCTCAGAAAATATGAGACTAGCCGCAAATAATGGAGATATCTCAATTCGAAGCTTGTTTTTGCCATTCTGGGACCTTTCAATTTATTTTCCGGGAAATATCCTTGCAATTTATTTCCTTTTTTTGCTTTTAATTAGATGGCATGCCAGCAATCAAATGTGAAATTTTAGCGTTAGAATAAAATTTATAGTGAGAGTACTCCGAGTCCAACTCACCAAAATGCAAAAGCTCATCCCAATCCTATTGTTGACCTCAATAGTCATATGCTTCTCTTGCCCAAGCGTCGATCGCACTCAAGGTTCCACCTGGCGAATTACGGCTTTTCAGTCTCAGAACTTCAATATCACTTTTGAAAAGTTGGAAGATAGTAGCGGCTATCTCTCCACTGTCCAACCATTTGGAGTCATCAGGCTTCGTTTCAAGGGAGCTGGCTCGGTGACGGTTTCGCTTTCTCCTTCTCAGTTAGGCTTTCTAAGCACCACCATTTACAACGCTACAGCAACTCAAATATCGACAACCTTAAACGAAGAGGTGATCGCTTTTGGAAATACATGCACTGATCTCTGTGTATGGAATATTACCTTTGATGATAGCCCTGTCTGCGTCGGATTCGGTGATCCCTCTGATACAACCCAATATTTTGAAATTTGTCCGAATTCGGGAGAGATAACTCCAGGAAGCACCTGCAAAAGTTATGGCTGCTATCCTTGCCACTGCAATTGTGAGACATGCACAGGACCTGAAGCAAATATGTGTACTACTTGTCCCTCGGGAAGGTTTAAATTGCCATCCTCTCGAGTGTGCACGACCCAATGCCCTATTCGCTATTATAGTGACACGACAGACAATACATGTAAGCCTTGTGATCCAAGCTGCATCTATTGTACAGGACCTTCGAACACGGATTGTACCTTATGTGAATCTAGCTACTCTCTTCAGCCTAATTCGACAACGTGTCTAAATAGTTGTCCTGAAGGATATGGCTTTAACACGTCACGAGTATGTGTCCGTTGCACTAATCCCTGTGCAACCTGCTTAGCCGCAAATGCTACATCTTGTACCTCTTGTAATGCAGGATATTTTCTGCAAACCTATTCTGATTCTAAAAGCATGTGCATTTTACCATGTGAATCCGGATACTATGGAGAAACTTCAAGCCAAACTTGCAAGCCGTGCGATTTGGGCTGTGCTACCTGTACTGCCCCTGGCCTCAATAGTTGTAGTACTTGCAATGACACAGCAGGCTACTTCCTTTTGCCCTATTCCACAACCTGTTCTCAGACATGTCCTGATGGCTATTATAAAGGGAGTTTTGGATATTGTATGCTATGTGATGCGGTGTGCCAAACTTGTGAAAACCTTCACAAATGTACCTCTTGCAATTCACCTTACTTCTTGCGAAATTCAGGACAGCTGCGGCCTTTTACTTGCCAGCTAAGCTGTCCAGATGGATACTATGGAGATAACACAACCTCTTGGTGTACTCTCTGCGATTCAAGATGTACCCTGTGTTCTGGTCCTTCATATACTCAATGTACACAATGCAAGACTGGGTACTATCTCGACCCTCGCACTTTGGTGGGTTGTCTCTCCTCATGTCCGGAAGGTTATTACGGGTATCCAAACTCTAATATCTGCTTTGCATGCTACTATGTCTGTTCCACTTGTAGTGGGGGAACGAATCTTGACTGCACCTCTTGTAGCTCAGGATACTACCTTCAACCCACTTCAAACCAATGTTTAACTTCATGTCCAGCAGGCTACTACAAAGATACGACACTCAGACGATGTGGTAACTGTCATCCATCCTGTGCTACATGCTCGGGATCAGAATCTACTCAATGTAGCAGCTGTTCCACAGGATTCTTTTTGCAACCTTCTTCCACAACTTGTTCGACTTCTTGTCCAGCAGTTGGTTATTGGAGTGATTCTTCAAAGAATACTTGCTCACCATGTCATGCAGCTTGCTCTGTTTGCACTGGACCCAACAATAATCAATGCTCTGCTTGTAAGTCGAAGTATTTCTTGCAGCCAAATTCGACAATGTGTCTGAATAATTGTGGAAATGGATACTGGCCTGACACTTCAGCTAATATATGTTCTCCTTGTGCGCCTACTTGCACGTATTGTATTGGACCGAGCCCCTCTGACTGCGTTTTATGCAGTCAAGATTTTTATTATAATCCATTGACAAAGGGGTGTATCCTCTTGCACCTCAGGGTACTATGCGAATGATATTAATCGTAGATGTAATCAGTGCGATTCAGCCTGTGCTACCTGCTTTGGAGCATCAAATAGTAATTGCTCAAGTTGCCACTTTAATTATTTCCTTCAACCATCCTCAAAACTATGTCTTCCAAATTGTCCACCTGGCTCTTGGCCAGATTCATCATCCAGGCAGTGTAATCCTTGTGATCCTACTTGCAGAGAGTGTGCTGGTCCCGGAAGTGGTTCCTGTGTGAGCTGTAGCTCAGGGTACTATCAACAAGCTGATTCAAATGGCTGTGATACAACCTGTCCTGAAGGATACTTCGCAGATAATACAACAAATACATGCATTCCTTGCAATAAGGCATGCGCATCTTGCACTGGACCCTCTAATACTCAATGTCTCGCCTGTAATTCAGGGTATTATTTGCAACCAGCACCTAATAACACAATGTGCTTGGTCTCATGTCCATCGAGTAATTACTGCCCTGACGACGGGACTAGCACTTGCGAGCTCTGCGGCATGACACGTAAATGGTCATTCTCGATTGCGATTTTACAACCCATTTGGTTTGCGATCACATTACTCATAGTTCGCACTGTCAACAAAAACTACTCTTTTATGAATCGGTTTGAACATAAAAATGAGCACCATGTGGAAAAGCAACGACATTGGTTCTCTAAGTTCGTTATATCTTGGTTGGTAACGCATCCTCTGTTGGCAATATACATATACAAAGACAGAGGTCTCACCAAAAGCGAAAGATTACTCTTATTTTTCGTACGAATACTCATGATGTTCGATATTGCTGCATCAGTGCACCAATCCAAGGTATACATTCCCATCTTATTTACAAGTTAGTGCTAATGATTATTATTATATTTTAGAGTTTAACTGATGATGATGATTTGAGCTTCTCGAAACTCATGAGCAGCTTCGATAGAGTTCTCTTCATCATACCTTTTTTCGTGTTGATACCAGCACACGTGATCCTGGAGAAAATATTGAGGACTCCAAGATGTGCGAAGAGAATTAATACTAGCAAAAGGTAATTAATTATAAATGCATTCTTCCTATAATTGTTAAACCTTCTTTGGTGCCAATTGGTAGTCATTCAAAACTCAATGTCATACTGAAACCCATACACAGCAATGGATATCTCTTGGTGTACATCATCATCCTCATCTGTGTCATCTTTTCTTTCTCACTCTGCTACACATACAACCTGAATCATTATCAAACTCGATGGCTAGCAAATTGGATCAAACTGCTTCTGCAAGATTTGCTCTTCTCCCCTTTCATCTATCTCATTTTCAGTCTTTTAATGATTGAATATGTTATCAAGAAAGAAGATGTTACTCCAAGAGTGAAAAATATCGCCAAAAAATTAATCGATGAGAGTCTGCTGCTTATTAATTCAATTTTCGAAGCTGAAAACACTATCTTGGGAAGAATGTTTGAAGAGCATGTAATTCCAGTCAATGCAGTGCAAGTAATTAATTATCTCCTATTTTCGTTTTCATATCTGAGATTCGTAATAGTTTTCTGAGAGTCCTATAACAGAAAAAGAAGGTCAGTTGCAGATTACATCAAGAATTGAAGGTTTCTCTCCAGCAAGCAAGGGTAATTACTGTGAATCGGAGAGCAATTTATTACCAAGCTGGCGTGCAAAAAATACAAATGATCTCTTATCGATGGTAAATACTCTTGTAGAGCTATAGCAATTGATTGAATACACGAATTCGCTATTATAAATAATAGGAAATACCTCATCAGAGTGTTACTAGCAGAGACGCTATCATTAAAGCTAAGCCTGAACTCATCGTATTAGACATGGAGATGAAGGTATTAATTAATTATATTATATTTTTAATTTCAATCGGGACTACTCCCATTGTTCCTCGTTGATTGCTATTGCTACTTGTTTCCTTTGTGGAGAAACTTAACTTATTAACCTATTATCTCAGATTATAGAAAAAAATATGCATCAAGCAGCCTCAGTGAAAAAGAAGGTACTAATTAGCTTAGATGTTTGAAGTTTTATTCAATAATCGCTTACATTTTAGCGCAAAAAGAAAATACCAAAAGCAATTCCAACTGAAGCTATTGAACTCAAACTTCAAGACGCTCCGAACCAGCAAGACCAAGCTCGTCAAACAGAGCCCATTTATGACGATGCTTATATCCCAAATCCGGAAGAAATTCGTATTAGAAAGGAACCTGAAAATGATATACCACAGCAAGAGAACTATTCTCCCGAAAGAGAAGGAGTGGATGAAAGAAAGAAGCCTGACATTGAAAACGATCAAGTAAACTTCAATTATCATATCAATTTGATTCAAAATACCACAAGATAATACTTGAGTTCACTCAAGCAAAACCAAAAGTTGATGCCTCAAAAGTCAAGAAAAAGAAGAAAAAGAAAGTAAATATATTCGTAGGCAACAGCTAACACCATATGCTAACTATGATATTGTAGAAGAAAGTCTCCAAAAAACCAGATGAAGAGAGACAAGCTTATTTGCCTGAGAATTTAGAAGGGAATCAAAACAATGCTATCCAATTGGAAGCTGAAGAACAGAAAGTGTCTTTACAGAACGAAGAAGAGCTAGTTATTGGTACAAAAGAGCAAGACATTAAAGAAGAAAATGAACCCCAAGGCGAGAAGAACGAAATTCTAGTGAATTTATAATACCCCAATTTAGTGGGTTGAATAGTTGCCCTTCAGGGAAACAGATTTAATGGGAATTCAATTTATTTGAAGATCATTTTTATAAACAATTGGAGCGTATCCAGTTTCTAATCAAGAGAGATATATATAAAAAACCTCGATACATATAGAAATAATTGATTCGCTATCATATTCCCAAATTTATAAACTCATTGAATTACTAATTACTAAGCGAATTTCTATGAACACGAAGGCGCCATTGCTCAGAACTTTCTAAAAGGAACAAACAAGAATCCGTTCTGCTGTGAAGGCGAGGAACTTCGGTATCTTTCCCTCTCAGAATTAATAGCTAAATTACTCTCTCTTGAAGCCTGAATGCTAGATTGTCTCTGCCCTTGCGTATTTACTGGTAAATTAGAAAATCCAAAGTCAGGAAGTCTCAACAAATTTGCAGTTTACCTAATGCTCTTCCTTTCCTGATTTGAGGAGTAGAACTCTGAGTTAACGAGAAATTTGTCATAGCTATTATAATAAATTAAGATTTGCTCGAATCAAAGAAAATTTACATTTAGAACCTGCGAACATAGGTTGCTCTGGGGCGGTCATTGGTCTCGGGGTCAATCTATCCCTAGGAGCGCTGTAAACTTGCTCTTCAGTCGCAAAATTGAAATTTGAATCAGCCAAGGCCAAATCCTTTATCCTGAACGCTTTTTTGGGTCTATATGCGTTCATTAAATTCAGTAAGAAAACGCAAATTACTTGACGAGTCCTCCGGGTCCAGAATTCATACCCTTGGAGTAACTGGGACCTCGATTCTCTGATTCATAGCTTTGAGAGCTGATTTTGGCGCTTTTGGCCTTCAAATCTTTTTCGGCTGGTTGCCTTGTGATCTCATTCAATCCATACGATAAGAAGGCGTTATTGTCTTGGACAGAGTTGATTGTGTTTTCGGTTTTACGATCTGAAAGCTGCTCATTTGATCTTGGTGTGGTTTGCTTACCATAAACGTGCATTGTGGGCTTCTTGGAAGAATTACTTACCGTAAACCGAAATTTCCGAACAACAGCTTTGGTTTTCGTGCTATCTTGGGGGCTATTCTGCACAATCCTGGGAGATTTTAGCTTTTTCAAGTTCGAAATTAATGAAAACCCATCGCTTCTCCTAAATTTATCGTCTTTGACTGCTTCAGAAGCAATTAGCAAGGAATCGAATAAGCAGACTTACTATCGAAAGACAAGTCCTCTGACCTTTCCATTGCGTTTTCATTCTGGCGATGACTATTTGGGCCTTGCTCCATGAACTTTTTGTTTCTTGGACTGGCTGTTACTTTCTCTTGATCTTTAAAAGAATAAATCTTCCAGTTGGGGCTGTAGTGTAGATATTTACTTAAATTTTCAATGCAGTGACTGTTGTCTAGGTTTTTCTTTGGTGTGGTGGTGAGATTCGAATTCGTAATGAAATTATTCACAGTTATGTGGATTATATTTCCTCTTATATTCGCTGGCCCTTGCAACGGAGCGTTCGCATCCAATTCTTTGAGCCCACCATTCACATCGACGTCTTGAGGCTTTATCTGAAAAATCTTCCCAGAGCCCTTACGAATTTTATATTTTCTTTGCCTGAGAGCAGATTTATACCTTCAATATTGATTTCACAACTGTGAGGCAATTGCCAGGAGTCCTTGGTCTCGCATTACAGCTAGTCTTTGTTAACTCTCTCGCTTGAGTCTTGACCGCTTTCCTCTCTTTTGGGCAGATTATCTTCAAGGCGTGGTCATCAAAGCGCACTCTAGGTTTCACTTCTCCTCCTTCTTTATCAATTAATAAACTTCGCATTGCTTGAAATACAAAAAGTATATACTAGTGACTGGAGAAGGTTCCTCGCTCTTATCCTCCACTACCACTCTTTTGGAGTTCAAAAAAGTGTTCGTTAGGAGTAGCTCCTCAGACTCGATATTTTTCGGGTCATCGCTAATCTCATTCCACTTAGAAGTTCGCGCTCCTTGTCCGATTTTCTCTAATCGGCTCTCAAGTTTCAGCAGCTGGTTAAAGAAACTCGCTCTGATCTCCAGGTTCGATTTCCTTGAATTCAAGTACTCAAGCGATTTATAGAGAGTCCAGCGGTATTTCTTCATCAAATAAGCCGCTAACACACAGCAGCTCCTATTTTGCCCTTTCAACGAATGCACCAAAACGCTCTCTCCTTTCAGTAGCGTGGCTTCAATAAACCGATATATTTCGTTCAGCAAGATGTCTTGAGCATCGAATAGATTCTATTTTTCCCATGGAATTTAATCGAATTCATATCTATTTACCTGGGAGTCTGTTTCTATCCATTTAAGAGTCAAATAAGAGACTCCGACAGTCTCCCAGTGGTTTGGGATCTGCTTTCCTGCACAATTAATAATATGCGTGACTTTGTTAGTTACAATGAAGTCGAGATCCTATCGAGCATTGTAAATATCACGAAACCAATGGGAGTGACCAACCTGCGCTGCGTAGGCATCACCGATAAACAGTCCGTCTTTGATCTGAACTGCTCCAAGCACATGAGGTTCGTTTGTTCGCATGTGTTGAGGATTTTTTCGGTCTCAGAATTTTTACCCTATATCATGTGAATTTCGAGTGCGTCTTATTTAAAGAACGGCTAGTTAATTTACTGCTTGGATCTTTCGAAATCAAGTAAAAAAAGAGATAATTTCTCTCAAGAACAGCTTCCCAGAAAATTTCCTTCGCGTTTTAGAATACTTACTTTGTGCGAAACCAACTGTTGTAAGGAATCAAGTTATCATTAATGATCCCTTCAGAGTCGCCTTTATCATTAAGGTTAAGCTGATAAATCCCAAGTGTATACTATATTCCCTTGAGAAATTTTGTACCTTTATTTGAAGACGACCATCAATATCTCTAGCATTTCTAACAAATGACTCTCCAGTTACTAGGCTGAGGAAAAATTCTCACCTCAAATTATGACTATCACACATTAAGAAAATGATTATCATGCTGAAAAATTTCCGCGAATATTCTTACCTCATGTTTAGTATGGTCCCTTTGAGACTGGGTCGCGTTGTAACCAAGATAAATAGCCTTTTAAGTGATTCAAAGTAATTGAAGGAGAAAAATAAAATCTTATTCACTTCCGTTAGAAAAAAGTTCAATCTTGATATCGTTCGTACCCGGCAAAATTTTTAATTGTTAGATACAAACCAAAATTCAAATCTCATAAAGGAGGAAAAAAATCTGCGCATGATAAATAACACCAGCATGGAAGCCAAAGACTCGAGCCAAGACACTCCTCAGGACCACCTTTCAGACATCTCCCAAGAGTCCATATCCTCCAGTCTCCTCTACACCTCTTACGAGAACCTCGTTGACCTCTACCAAGGAGAAGACGACTTGGACGTAGTCCTTGATAAATTGGCACAGCGAACAAAAACCGACACTGACTGGAAGATGCACTTCGAGCTGCTCGAGCATCTCCGAATCCTGAATAAATTCCATTACTTGGCCCTGAATGCGAAGATAACCGTCTTTCCTGATTTCATTATTCAAAACATGGATAGCCTGCGAAGCAATTTGGCAAAACAGGCGCTGATCTTCCTTCAAGAGGTGATCTCTAACCACAAAACAAAGGAGCTTCCTCAGGAATTCCTGTCAATAATGATCCCATTGATCCTTGACAAGACAACCTCGGACAAAGGATTCATTAAAGCTGAAGCGAAGAGGGTAGTGAAGGAGATCGAGACCAACTGCGCTGGAGACGCGGCGATTGTCGCGTTCTCTTTAAAGAGCTTCGATAAAAACGCGGCCATTTGCGAGTTTTCCTTCCAGTCGCTCTGCGAAACTGTGAAGAACTTGGGAGCAGATCTCCAGTATAAGTTGACCCTCGGTAGCTGCAAGGCGCTTTTCAGAGCGATTTTAAAGGCGCTGGAAGGCAGAAGAGCCGTGATGAAGAAGCAGGGCGAGGATCTCTGGAGACATATGAGGTCCTTGCTTGAGAAGGAATGTATCATTGAGAGTTTCTTAGAAAACAAAATCGGGCTGAATAAACAAGAGGTCTCGATGCTCTCGCAGATAAAGGTTCAAAGGAAATCCGCGACTAGGCCGAGCTTCCAGAGCTTTATCAAAGGACAGAAGGCTTTAATGGAGAACAATATGAACGTAGATAACATTCCCGAGGAAGTCTTGGTGAGCATAAAGCCGAAGCTCTCGAATGTACGCACAGACGAGAATAAATGCATGGAGATTGTTTCGCTAGGCAAAGAGAATATAAAAAGTGAAGGAATGTGAAGGGATTTTTCTCATTGTAAGTGAATTGAATTGTATTATTTGAATCTTATCAAAGTAATGCGTCGAGAGCTGCTTTTCGGACAAATTCGGAAAAGCAATTTTATTTATTCATTTGTATTTTTTTTCCTCCATCGCTTTCGATAGTATATCTGTAGAACTTAACATTATGTCCCATATATTCTGTGTTAGCAGATAATAACTGAACTAACAAAAATAATGTCTTTGTACAAATACAACCTTTCTCTATGTCTGATAATGGAGAGCACTATGAGCTGTTGTGATGAAATTTTATAGAATATTGGGGCAAATGCACTGGGAAACATGAAGAATTCGTTTTCTGAGTGCTTCTTCAATTTGTGTATTAACTGAGTGCATTAGGACTCAGATCTCTAATATTTAGTTTATTTATTCTGGTAACAATGTCTCTGGATTTAATCTACAAGCATCCGCTTTACGTGAGCCCTGCGACCTCTGAAAAGTTCGCAGATGAGAGCGTTCTCGCGACTTACAACGATGTGAAACTAACCGACAAGTATTTGGACCATTGCTCACCTCAACCCTCTGATTTTCTTCGATTAGACAGATAAAAGGGAACTTCAGCTTTGTATTGAAGCTCACGACTCACAGAATCAAACTCGACTATACCGGAGGCTTCGAAACCGCATTAGAAGTGCCTTTAAAGCTTATCAAGTCCAGCGAAATCAAAGTAAATGACCATGCAACAATTTCTAAGAAATTTTTATCCTCAATTGCCAGGGAACAGGACTCTTTACCAAGACTTATTCGCTTCACATCTATTTAGCTAGCGGCTGGGATCTCACTCTTGATTACAAGAATGTAAAGGAAATCAACGATAAACTTCAAGTAGCGTTGTCGACGAAAGCTTGGTTGGTATGACTAATCTATTGGACAGACATTCCAGTTCTAATCATACACGAATTAACGTAGCATACAAAAACTCTATCGGAGTCGAGCCTGTATGGCGGTATGAGCCAAATCAGAGACAAAATGGCCTCAGAGGTCAAATCCGTCAAGGCTGTTGTCGGGACATCGGCGACTGATATCAATTCGCTGATAAAACAGTCCGAAAAGCTCAGAGAGATCATTAAAGATTTGAAAGGAAGCATCCAAAAGGATCCAAACTCTGAGACAAGTAACCACTCTTTACCCAGCCAAGAGACCTCAATGGGTTAATAGGTGAAATCGATGACATTCTGTCCTCAATCGGCGATGTGAGTGTGATCACAAAGTAATAAATATCGCGCTTTATTAGCTCTAAGCGTGTTGTTAGGAGCGAAGCAGGAAAGAAATTCTACGATGAGCTCGCACAGGATATCTGGCGCGTTTCTAAGGTAAACATCGCTGGAAACAACTCTTTATAATGGCTTAAGGAACTGCTGCAAAGATACAGAGGAATGGTATCGCTGATAGACGTCTTTTGGTATCTCAACGAGAAAAGAAAAATATGTAAAACAAACAAAGATCTTCAATCAAAACTAACCATTATTCCTCATATAAGCGCTGGTGACCGCAAAAGACCTCCTCCTTGCATGCGAGCGGCTTCCGGTGTTGAACTTACCGATCCGCGTGGTGGAAATCAGCAAAGGAACTAAAGTGATTCAGTCGAGTAATTTTCTGGAATTTTCTGTTGGTAATGATCATGGTATAGCAAATTTCAATTCCGATGAGGACTACGAGCAAAATATTAAACCTTATATTGATATGTGGTTCGGAATCTCCGCTGAAGAGTTGTCCAGAAAATCGAAACTTCCGCTCCTCGTTGCGAGATCAAAGCTTGAGGTATGTATTTTTAGATCATGAATGCTGACCTTTCGATAGCTTGCGTTACAGAAAGGAAAAGTGTGTCTTGATGACAGTGTTGAAGGAAGACGTTATTTCTTCAATTTCTTTCTTGGATTTTAGATGAATGAAATTACAATTGCTTGCGTGCTATTTAGATAACAATTTCTTTTAATTACAATACAAATCCATTGATCTAATGAGAAAAAACTGGCTTATCAGAACTCTGTCCTTATTGACTGAGATATTAAAGAGCAGCATTGATTAAATTCTTTTGAAGGGTTGCGGTAGGAGGTTATTTATTGCAGATATAAGGGTCTCAGTTCGGTTGATATTATTAATAAAGGGAAAATGCTAATTCAATGGAGGAGATAAATAATGCATTAAATTATAGGAAAAAGCTATTACAATTGAATAAAATAGGACTTTATAACATGGACAAGTTATATAGTTCTCTTAAATGATTACAAAGCCGCACGGTTTTTTCTAAAAGGCACTCTTTGGTCTGCCACAGCGGCTGATTTTAAAGTTGTCATTTCGCTAATAAAAGACTGCGTTTCGGTCATTAGCTGATGCTCTCCATCAATGCAGCTGTTCTGATATTTGGCTAGAATATGGTTGTTCTCTTTCTCTTGCTTGAGCAGGTTCTCGTAGTAATCTCTTTGCTGATTCATCAAATTTCGCCATTTTTTCATCTAATACAAAAGTAACAATTCAATGATAACGTCCTACAGGCTCTATCTTACCATCACTTCCATTTTGTTACTCCATTGTTTGTTCTGCGTTTCCAACTGAACTCTCATCCTCTCTATCGTTCGCTTATTCTCTTTATCTTGGTCCTTCGTTTCAACCATATATCAGCTACAACATTACAATGGAAATTCTTTTTTACCGTTAACATCTTGACTTTTTCTTTCAGATTAAAAACCTCGTTCACGTCGACGCCTCTCACGACTTTTCCATAGGGAGGAGACGTTAATCCTGTCAACCCTTGCATTTTAGACATGTTCATCTCAGTTTCAATGCTGCGGTTTATCAGCGATCCGTCCTTGGCATTTGTTATGTCATTTTGGGTGCAGCTCGTATTGAATTCGTTATTCTGCACATTAACCACCATCATTAACGGCTTAGAAGCTCTTAAGGACATCTTCGAAGAGGTCGCTCGTCCATTATGTCCAAACCGTTCCTTGCGGAAGCAGTTGTTTTGAGAGGTGAATGGCTTCGGTGGCAGGTACAATTGTTGAATTCTCGCGCTTCTATCCTCGTTCTGTGACTGACGACTCTGGCATTTTCTTTGGTTTGACTTGTACCTCACCGGCGAAGAAACAAAGTAAAAATGCTTGGTTTTCGTGTTTTTCTCGGATTTAGGCGCTCTCATACGTCCTCCGGGTAAGGGCAGAGACTGTTCGAGGTCGTCGAGAGGCCCGCCGTCGCTTGAAGAATGCTTATGGAGGTTCTGCGCGAGAATTTGATTTAGCCCTTTCGCATGATTCGTGATCTTCTCTCTTGTGAATAAATCATGAATAATGGCTTAAATTCGAATTGCTTACTTTGAGGATGCATGGCCTGGCCGTTCAATCACCCAGCCCGTTTGCGACCCTGATAGAGTTTTAAGAGGGGTAATGATTCTGATTGTTTGGTTATGGATATTTGGAGGCGAGGTGACAATTGTTATGGGTTGCTTATCAAAACTCTCTATAACGCCAGAGTCAATGAAAAATGATTGCTTATCGCCGTTTTGCACTGTAGCCTGTTGCTGCACAATGAGACTTTGATCTTCAATACTAATCAGGTCGTTGAACTCGAGGATATGCGGCGCTGGCTCTCTCTGCCATATAAAGCGCTGATTCTGCTGAGTCTTGTTGCGGACTGATTGCGGTTCAGGTTGATAGCGACCTCTTTGGAGTGTCTCTTGGAGCGAAGGAACTTGTTGGGTATTCCCTAGATCTCTTTCGTTAAGGAGCGGGTTCAATGGGTGCGTATTCGAAGCGTTGAGGCAGTCCAAGATCATCTCATCGTCCTTTGTAGTATTCAGCACGGACTTCTCATTCGCGTTGGCGTTGGCATGCGTAATGGCTGAAATATCTAAAATTTGCAGACTATTTAATGCTGGTTTCCCATACAAATCTTGCGCTTTCCGTGTCGCATTCTCTTTTTTATCAAACTCAGCGCTTCCGAAATCAAACATCACTAACGCGTTCTGATTCAGTTGTAAATCCTCCACGTTATTCTGGTCATCAGGTCTAAACGTCTGGGGGTTCTGATTTCCTTCGCTTCTTCTTTCGCCTTGGAAATTTAACGTCCGAACAGCGTTCCCTTGATTTTCAAAAGACTCTCCTTTTCTATTTGCGAGCGCCAATCTAACCGCAAAATCGCTGGGAAGCTGGCTGTTCGACCTCTTATTCGGCTTTATAGACACTCGATTGGACCTGACGTTCGTGTTTTTCATATCTCCGAAGCTCATCCTGGCTTGATCACCGCCATTCACACAGCTATCACTCTCATTGCATCGGTTCTCCTTCCCAGCTGCTTGACTCATCGATTGGTTGTTCATATGAGGCAGCGTTACATTCCCATCGGCCTTCGGCCTTTCGTTTAATTCGAAAAGCGAGTGCCTCTTGATCCTGGTTTTATTTATGATAGAGAAGAGGTCAGACCGATTGACGATGTTCGTTAGAGGCGCGGTTTGGCCATCTTGCTGATAATCATGGACAGTGATTTCATTCCTTTGCGATGAACTCGTGTTCGGCTTAGAGAGAAACTTTGTGGAATCCAAGTTGCTGACGTTGCCACTGTCGGAGCTGTTGTCTTGAGAGTTATCCATGCCGAATTTCGCGAATATCGGCGATTTTCTGTTCACTAAAGGATGCTTAACTCCCGGAGTCCGTCGCTTTGGAGAGTTATCAGAGCAGCTTTGAGTATCCCCTTTGGATGTAGTATGCGGCGAGCTCGGCGTCGAATTGCGATTGCTTTGCGGCTTCAATACCGATTCCAATTCAGTGGTGATGTTTTCGGGGACGGGTTCAGCCTCAAGTTTCTCTGTTGAGCTACCATTGGTAGTCACTCCACTTTTGAATGAGGATTGTTTTTTCATCTCGCCGTTCCTCAACGTCCCAAATCGTGGTGTGTTTCCCTTGGTTACTATTGCATGACGACCTTCAGAGAGGAACATAGAAGGAATTTCGCTTACCCATTGTCTTTCCGAGTATAGACTCGCTTAGATGCATCAGCTGTCTCGGTTTTCCTGAGATTATGTTTGTTTGGGGATTGGGATCATAAAATTCGTTTTCTTTGTTCTCCTTAGAGCCGACAGGCGCGCTTTCGTTTCGAGGTCTCCTTGGGTTGACCTAAGATGCTGAGAAAATCAAGAAATGGAGTAGAAGTTACCACTTGGGGGTAGCCATTGGGTTGCTTGACGATACTTCTCTAAGAAATAGGATAAGGATTTGTCGCAGGAGGATGTTATACCATAGGTATTTGTTTGCGGGAAGCAAGAGGGTTCTTTTAGCTTAGTGACTTATGGAGTTTAATTTGGAATAAATTTCAAAATTTAACAACTATTTGTTCGTTGAGATATCATACTTCTTCTAATATTTGGAACAGTTTTCACAATTTGCAGAGGAAAATAATGAAGTGTGGATTGACTAATGTGACTGGTATGTGGCTGGTATGAGGCTCAACATAACGCAATCTAAGCTTTAGTGCCCGATGATGATGATATTATGATTATTAGGTGCATTAGCACAACTCCTAATTCGTTTTTAGGAAATAATTATCACGAGCAAAGAGTACTATTGCTTTAATGATAAAAGAGCTTTTTCTCGATTTTTATTTCAGCAAAAGCCTCAAGAGCAACTTAATTAGAATATACTCTACGGAAAGCAATCTACAGTGCAGAAACTAGCTAATATCTCCTCAAGTTATTTGAAATTCAAGGTTTGGGGTTGCTGCTGGAACTCGGATTGCTAGAAATGAAGCAACGAGGGCAAATACTAACTTTGTCATTTCTTTTTTCATAAATCTCATCGGATCTCAAAGATAGCTAGATCCACATGTAGTTCCAAGGGAATACTCTTTAGAACCGATGATGACAACTTCAGAAGGAATAGAATTTCCAAATGATTATTCACCGATGCATTAACGCCTTCGAAGAGAACCATTAAGTTCGGAAAAAGAGTTTTGAATAAGTAAAAACTTCGATAAGATCTCCGATTGAGCGAACTATTTCTGATTGGGCGAGAAATCTTCGATTAATTTTTTGATTTTTCCGATTTGTTCTACAATTCAGTGAATTTCAGTAATAATTTTTAATTCCGATTCCTTCGATTAAATTCCTCTCGTAAAATTTTCGAGTCTCATCCCGCCTGAACTCAAATGGAAAGGACTATGACTATGCCACGAAATGTCATATTTTCCTTAAGAGCACTAATTTCTCCCGCTTATCATCGAAACCGTGGTGATGGCAGCTCCAATGTAGTAAAAAAAAAAATGGGGTATTTGTTGGTATTCTCATTCATCAATTAATAGTCTCGAACATTTTTGAATGAATTAAAATATCCTCAATTGCAATGTTAAATCCAAAGCATTATTCCTACGAAGCCAAGAGCTGATAATCAAAATCTAATTAAGTTACCAATCATGTCCAGAGGATCTCTAGACTCCAAATTAGATGAGGCAAAAGTAGAGGCACCCACCAGGCAGGACAGCAAGGTGTCTCAAGTCGATGAAATGACCGATACTTCAAGAAACAGCTCGGTGATGATTGAGAAGAAAGAAAAAGAGCCCATTTCCATTTTAAAGAAAAGCAAACGTTATTCTGAAGAGGCACAGTTTCGACAACGGAAAGACAGCTATGGCGTTGATATCGAGCCTGAAAGCAAGAAGCATCGGTTGTGGTATAAGGAATCAGCAAACCAGGTCTTGGAGGTCGAGAATTGGAAAGATTACAACAAAGATCATATTGATGGCTGCCCTTGTACTATTTTTTAACGAAGAACGCCATTGACATACGTTACAGTTTACAAAACAAAAACAGCATCTTGATGAAGAGATCTAAAAAGGAATGAGTTAAAGGGTGGAATTAATTATAATTAGAACAATGAATTATTTCAGTCGGAGTGAGAAGGTTGTCTTGATGTACCGACGAATGCATTTTTTCCGGCGACTTATGATGAGTTGGATCTTCTTCTTTGTTATATTTTTCATGACAGTTTGCATATGATACTTGCATCCTGTGAGAAAATTGTGATGTGAGGCATAATTCACTATAATCCTTTGTTTTTTGGTTGGAATGAACATAGATTAATGGTTACTTGCAATTTGTTGAGACTAGTATTGCGAATGGCATGCACCATCTGATATGATTATGGCTCTTGCTAGGAAAAAGAAGCGAAAGACTATTCACAATTAATGTTTCTCTTGAAATTTGAATGATACTTTCCCATTTGACTGTGTAGAAACGAAAATTATTTGTTGTATGCTGCAATCACAATATTGGGTTATTGCTAAGAAAGATCTTTCAAACACAATATTTCTTAGTTATTTTGCAAAAGTTTTAACGTTCAAAATTTCGAAGTTTTTTTATGAAGAGCCGCCTAGACGCAATTGTATCAGGCACGAAAAACGAAAAAGCAGCACGCTTTGACATGTCCCAAGAGAGAAATCGTCAAAACAAACGGACTAGTTTTAACGACGAAGCAGCGAATTCTCGAGACAGCACTCCAAAGACTCAAAAATCACAATATTCCTTCGCAAACCCCTCAAGACGCTCTTCGCGCCGCTTCTCGCCGGAAAGCACGGAAAACATCCCATACGATAGCAACTTGCCTAATGATTCTTATTCGCAAGATAGATCAAACCCCTATCGACGAGGTACCTCCTTTCCTAATATCATGAGTTCATAATTTCACAAATAACAGGAGGAAGTACCCAAAGCAAAGGAGGCGATCGTGACAGCGAGCAGATCCACAGTGCAACTGAATTCAAAGCTCTTTCAAAGGATCTTCAAATGTAAATGACAATATCAATAAGCCTTGACTTATCCATTGGTAATTCGCTAGGACGAAGAAAAGTTTGAATGAAAGCCAAGCGAAATACATCTCGTTGAACAAAGAACTCTCGAAATCTCAGCATGAGAACTCTGTGCTCCAGATGCAAATCAAACGACTCGAGGTGCTTCATCTCATAATGAATTATCCTTACGATTCTCCTGTGTATAGCTGAAATGCAAAGAATTAATGGATAAAGGGATTGAACAAGAAACAGCAAATAAGGAACTGACTTACTTGAATAGCCAGCTGAAGAGGTATATTAAGAGAGGCGCGAGAGAAGCTCTAATGTATGAATAGTGAAATCGCCAGACTAACCTCGGAATCGAGGGAAGATCATATGAGAAAGCAGGAAGATTTCTTCAGTCTGAAGGAAGATTTCCTTAATGTTGAGAGAACTGCTGAGAAGAAGAAAAATAGGATCCTTAACAACATGCATAAACAAAAAGCGCTTCTTGGCTCACTTCAACGAGCGCTTGAGAGTGCCGATCCGAAGCTATACTCACGCTTATCTCAGAATTTTGAGTAAAATCATTGTTTTCAATCAGTTATTGACGGTTATTGTAGGAAACTAGACGTGAGTTTTAATAATGCTATTGAGATATTGCGTAACAAAAGCTTGGAACAAGAGCATGGAGCAGGTAATAAAATGGCATTTTATGTGCTCATTCGCTGTGAAAAGAATACGAAAAGGAAGTAGAATCATATATGGAGCTTAGCGAATGTATAATACGCTTGGAAGCTGAGAACTCTGAGCTGAAGAGCAGAATTGCATCGCTTGAGAGTCAATTGATAAAGAATAAAAACAAGCATAAGGTAACGTGATTGAAGAAGCAATTAAGCTAATTTCGCTCAGGAAACGATGGCGCAGTATCGAGACTCGGTGAATAAACTCCGTAGTAATACGAATATCTTGAGAGAGAAGATCAAAGAACTGCATGATGTGAGATTAGAAGAAAAAAAGGAAAGCCAGGAAAAAGTAAATTCTTTGATATTGAGGTTACTTAGAACATTTCCCCCTACAGATTGATGCCCTCGAGAAAAAGGTAAAAAGACTGAAGGATGAAAGCTCCAAGATAAAAGCTCTAAATGTTAAGTTAAACGAAAAAGTCGCTGAATATGAAGAGTCTTTAAAGCGAAACGAAGTAGCCTTTCTATTACCCATGGCTAGAATTAACTCTTTTCCCTCTCTCTCACAGCAAAAACTATTGAAGATCATCGAGGAGAACAAAGTCGTCCACGCGAAACTCCAAGCGTTTGAGCGATCATTCGAAACGCGAGAGAAAAACATTCAGAATTTCTATCGAACCAGCCTTGAAGGGACTCTACAAGCTAGAACAAGTCCTGGAAAGCCAATAAGACACACTGTCTCCAGCCAACAGAAAGTCAGAACCAGCAGTCAGAAGAAAGTCCGAATTTCACCTGATTTGATCGATTTCCCACGCAAATCGACGAATTCGTTCACTCAGCAGTCCGCCTCGAAGCAGATCAGCACTGATTTCGAGAGCAAACCTTCAAAGCTGGATGACTCTCGAAGCAGAATCAGCCTGAGTAACCCGCTGAACTTCAGCATGGAGCTGAAGCAAACAAGCAGCCAAAAGCCTCCTCATTATAAGTCAAATTTGCCTCTTTCACGGTCTCTCATCGAGCACAAGCCTCTAAACGGTCAAGACGATTCCGAAGATGATGACCCGTACTACATGAACCCTACAAAGATCAGCCATGAGAATATCTTGGCTGATATTTCATATCTGGGTGAGAGGGAATACCGAGCTGATGGTGATAACATTGCAACAAAAGCGGCAGATCATGAATTGTATGGTCAAGAGGGAATGCGTCGGTCTTATGGCGGCGAGGAGAGCATGCATAGGCCTCTTCGAGATTCAAGCGAGGAAGATTTGCATAATTCAGAGGAGGATGAGGTCTTGAAAGACGAGATTTTGGAACTCGATAATGAAATAGCACTCATTCAAAGAACTTTGGCAGAGGAAATGAAAAGAAACGCCGCTGCTATTTAGCTGAAATTGTCAGCGAAATTATTAGCATTCATACATGCTGTTTCGTTTATATTATACTGATAAAACTATATATATTTTGAAATCTTGTACTTTATTTTCATCATATAAATTTTTGATCATCTGTAATTTTCCAGAGAAGCCCAATTGCTTGCATCTTAGAGAGAAAATATGTTAGAATTTCCATGTCATAGTTATAGTTACTTCCAGCGAGAAAGGTTTTCATATATTTCGTCCGTAATGTTTAATTTCTCTTAAAGGGAACAAGGCTATTACCCACCTTCAAAGGGTCAGAGATGAGTAATAGTACATTAATCAAGTAGTTTTTAAGGAAGAAGACTAATGAAAAGGGTATTGCTACTGATAACTCATATCCTAAGACTCATCTCATCTATTAAGATCAAGCGTTACTTTCTAACTGCCTATCGAGCCCGTGAGAGACCTTCAATTACTCTCTGTTAGCAAGTTAATGAGTCCTATCATATCATTTTTTACGAGAGAATCCATCGAAGAAGAAAGTGGCTTCTCTCGTGATTGCTTGAATTTTCTAACGCTAGCATACATATCTGGAAATATTTAAAAATCAAATATATCGACGTTGGGAAATCAAATGAGCAAAGAGCATTATGATATCGACTCGAGAGATTTTCTCGAGGATCGAACCACAAAAGTCAGCGAGTACTTCAAGAAAGATTCGAGTTATGACGACATGTCCGAGATCCCTCCCCGTGGAATGTTTAACGAGAGTTTCAGCTCATCGAATTTCGGAAACAATTTCAAAGCATCGTCAAAGCCTGAGTTAAAGAACTTCCGGCAGGAGAGAATGCTAGCAAGGATGTCGAGATCAGCAGCGAACAGCCCCAGACTCGACTACGGTCGCAACAACATCAGCAACTTGGCCAATTTGAATAAGATATTGACAAATATCGAAAATGACCGCGCTAACGCCACGAGCCCTTTGATCAAACGCTCGAATTCCTCAAAAAGCATCGAAGACCTCGAGAACCAATGGGATCACATAAAAAAACAGCATAATTTCGCTGCGAGAACGAGTTTAAGTCCAAACCGTAATATAGCATCATATGACACATTGGCTTCGAATAAGACTGTCGTCACTCAAGGCGAGCTCGAGAAGAAAAGGTAACGAGATCTCCAGCAGAGTTTCGTGAGTGTTATTTGATAGTTTTTATGACGTATCTCGCAAAGCGCAGAATGAAAAGCCTCTGGTTTCTAACCTGCTTTCGAAAGTGGTCCCACAAGCGAAAATCAATCTTGTACAGTCTGCAGAGAATAATCCTCCTCGGGCCCGACCCTCTACGAGTATGTCTTAGACTTTATTATTAGCAAATTGAACTATTTTCAATAGATGGCACTACGGCTGAGAATAAACCGAAATCGAAATCTCCATTGCAGGCGATATATGACAGATACAGCAATATTAATAAGCGTGGACAGAATAATGCAGGTAATAGCTTAGATATTCCGTCGGTTAATAGAGACAGATTGTGAGCTGAATACACCTGATTCACGGAGCAAATCGCCTACGTCGAATGTGTCTGCAGACGGGATCTCATTGAGTTACAGGGGACAAGTGGCAGAACCGAAGAAAGAGCAAACGTTTTCCGTGCAAGTCCACGCAAAGAGTAAAAGTCCTCCAGTGCAAGGCCAGAGACGCTATCATTCTCCGAGTTTGAATCAATATCGAAACCTGATGAAGCACACTTTACATGAGAATAATATGTACCAAAGAGGCCTAACATCAGGAGTAGACGCGACTGTTATTAGAAGATTTTTAAATACTATCATCTAGGATGCAAGCGAGGTCAGCGACGACGAAGACATTGTGGTTAAAGTGCGCGCTTTTACCAAAATACCACCGATTAAACTGAGTAAATTGAATATTATTCGGCAGAAAAATAACAAATGCTTAGGAGACATGATACCTGACCGTGAAGGGGTTAAAAATAGACCCAGAGAAACAACACCAGTGAAGAAAATGAACGGCAAAGCGAGTCAGAAAAATACACCGGAAGCTACAAGTCCATTGCACCAGACTGAGATCAACAGGAGTTTAGAAGGAGCAAAGATAAGCTTTGGGATGCCGATCAAACGTGAGGATATTTCTCCAATTTCTAATGAAGCCAAAAATGAAGGCAGTAGAGGCTTCGCCCTTCCGACTGGCCTGAGAAAAAACTCTCCTAAGTAACTTTACCTATGCAATACGAAACTTAAATGAGTCCTCTTCTTCATTAGTTACTATTTAAAGCCGTTATCTCCCAGTCGAGATATATTTTCCAAGGGCGTTCGTCCTGCGATTCCGGTTGCTAAGGAGGAAAAAACTGAACCTTCTGTTAGTCAAAATGTGAGCTCGAAACCTAAACAAATTTCAGTTTTTTCACTCAGTCCGATTCGAAACAAGATGGACACGAATTTTACTGACCACGTAACCTTACACCTGAATAATGGAAGAAAATAAATTAATATTTCTTTTAGTTCAAAGCAAATTCCAAGGGAATTGATAAATCACCTCTGCCGACGACGTCGGATCAAGAAATCAAAACAAGCACTAGTGAAACCACAATACCTACGGTCTCAGAAAAGGAATCGAAGATTCTCTCAAAGCCGGTTCTGAACAAGCAGAAAGATAGCCAATTGATTATAAGAAAATCAGAAGAACTCAAGAAAATGAATAAATTAAACAAAAATATACCAGATAAAAACACCATCACTGATCGTAGGAAAATGCTACAGTACATTTCCTTTCTTTCTTATTAATTGTGACACGAAATCATTCATGAAGGGCTGAATACGCGCTAGCGAATTATCAGAGCAACTCATCCAAGGAGATTTCCTCAACAACCTCGAGCTTGGTGAAGCAGGTTCCAGGTCTTAGAATCCATCCGTCTCGTCGAGAAGAGCGAGAGAGATACACCAGCAACTTGAGCAGCAACAATGAACTTAAAAGAGACTCGACGAATGTTTCCGTTGACAATAGCCAGGTACTAAACGGGTCGCATCGAGCGCATACAAACATCGCGAATTTCATGCAAGAGCATGTGTTTGGCACTAATTCATTGAAATCTTCATTCAAATCCAATGAGAGCAATATCCCTAGAGCCGAGACCAGCACAAGACTATATGTAAGCTTTGCATTGATCGCTTATAGACCTTAATATGATTATTAGAATAAGAAAGACATTGCGAAGGAAGGAAATCACAAGTCGCAGAAATACTACTATTTACCGAGACCTAATGATGAAAATGCCGTTACGTCAAGTAAAACGCAAGAGCTGCAACTCAAAGCCACGGTCTCGAAGCTGATAAAATGTAAATGACCTTAAATCTCTCCGTGTTTATGGATTTTTTGCCTATAGCACACCTGAAATTGAAGCGATGATTTATTGGCACCTTAATAAAATGAATAATGATAATATTGAAGTTTTGTGTCTAAAATTTTGAGAAGTCGTCTATTTTTTTCTAAAATGTTTTCGTCTTACCAATTATTTATTTACTTTTTACCTTTCAGCCCTTTCAGCCCTGTCAGTTGTAAAGTGTAAATCTGGATATACAACAATATACAACTAATTCCTTTAAAATCCCTTTTATCCATTAAGAAATTCAACATATTACATTGCCTCCTCTTAACTACTCTCATATATGGCACTGCATATCTCTCATTCTACTTTAGCTCATTGATTGTTTTTTCTATTGAGAACTGTGAATAATAAACATGATTTCGCCTGGAGATTATTAATCCAGGAACTAAATAAGACTAGGGATGAGAAATTGAACATCCTTCTTATATACTTGACAATAAAGTTTTAAAAGTGAGACATTTTCAAATATATCAGCTGGTAAGCGTTTATACAAATATTTTCGCTCAAATTGATACATTAATGCCAAGTTTCTGCATTTCCTTTATCTTCGCTTTTACATTCATCGTTTTTATCGAATTTTGATTGAAATAAACCGTTTTGATCGTTGGATTCACCTTGAATAAATTCAAGAACGCGTCAATCGACTTGTCTGTCAGCATGTTCTGCGTGAGATTCAAGGTCGTAAGCGTTGTGTTTTCCATCAGAGCCTTTATCAGCACCGCAGCGCCCTCATCCGTGATTTTATTACGAAGCAGCTTCAATGACTTTAATTTCTTGTTCTCGCCTAAACCCTCCACTATCGCAGCAACCCCAGCGTCTCCAAGCTCTAATATAATGCAAAAACAACAAATCAATGGATAGTTCTTCAAATTTCATTAATTACCAGCGCCTGTAAGGTCCACGGTCTCCAATGTACCTGACTTGAGCCCATCGACAATTGGTTCAAATTTGATATTCACCTTCAAAGTGGTCGCTTTTCTCTTTGTAATGGTCGCTCTAGCCGGCGTTTGAGAGATTATTCCTGATGACTTCATCTTGGAAATTTCCTCCTGATCAGACACATTCGCTGAGTTAACATTCTGAGAGCCGACCCCTCTCTTCCTCTCTTGAATAGTGGCAGTTGGAACATCTTCTTTGGCTTCTTGGCCACCTCCAACGGTTTTTCGGTACTCTGGGACGAAAGAACTCGTTTCGTAAGGGATATTCGTGATATCCCCGAGGCCTGAAGGGCCAGAATGAGTGTTTTCCAAGTTAGAGAGGATAGGCCTACCCCCCATTAGATTTTGCTGAGAGAGCGTATTTTCGGTTGGAGAGTCATGTGATTTCGACCCCATCTCTCTCTTCGAATCAATCAGATGATCAGGAAAATCAAGGAGATTGAACTGATTCGACTCGAAGTTGAGGAGGTTCATATCGTCATTGAACCCAGACATCCTGCAGACTCTTGAAAACGAGTTGTTTGTCGCGCCATTAAAGAATCCTCCTTGGCTTGAAATCCCGGAGGTGTTGCCTGAATGAATATCGCTCTGGGAGCTATTAGTCCCTCGGAATGAATGGTGAGGATGATGATGAGTTTCCTGGATAGTCATCGACCGGTTAATTTTTCTTCTCGGCGAGTTATCTAATTGAGGCGCGAGATCGTATTTCATTTGATTTGTGTTATCATTTGCGCACGAGACGATGCAGAAGTTCTGAAGGGCGGTCGCAAAAGAGTCGTTGAACCTCAGCGAGAGCCCTTGGAGGATATCATCAAGCGATTTTGCTGGTTTTTCATTCGCTTTTTCCAGCTCCAGACAGATTTTCTCGCCGTTGGATAAGATATCTCCTTTGATATTGTACCGATCCTCTAAGAGCTCAAAGGCTATCTCACCTCGCTCTGTCTTCTCACTTAGCGATGTCAGTTTTAGCTGCGCGCTTTATGAAAAGAATATATTTAAATTTTTCCCCATTAGAGTCAATGTTACCTGCCTTTCCAGCGATTCACTTTATCATTAAGATCGATCGGCAATCGACAGACATCTTTAAAGTATTCTTCCATATCAGATATCTTTTGAGAGATTTCCTCCAGGACCTTACGCTCTTGTATCCTCACTTGGCTAATAATGGCCTATGAAGGAACGAATTAGAAATTCCTTTGCAAAAAGATACGAATTTACGTTAAATTTCTCTTGGACTTGAGAAGACAAGTCATCGTATTTGCTCCTTAACTTGCTGTTAAGCTGATCGATGAAATTTGGGTCTTGCATCTTGTTCTGGCTAGTGTCAATTATCTGAAACATGTCGATGAGGCACTCAGCACGGGCAGCAACTTCTTTGAGGACTTCTTCCTCGGTTCTGAAATCGTGGTTTTTATGGCTACCAAATAACGCGCAATTCGCGCATATCCTGCATTTGTGGTCTAAGCATACGAGCTCTAGTTTCCGGTTATGTTCTCTGCACATTGAATTGCTAAAACTGGTTTCTTGTGCGCTTGGCGCATTGGCTTTGAACTCAGTCGTGGGCTTAGTAACAGTTTCTTCGTGGAATGACGCCTTATCCTGCTTTTTCATTGATAAAAGCGCTCGATCAGCCTCTTCGTCGGGGCCAATAGTGCTTTTTCTCGCTGACACGAGACCTGGGTCTTTCTCCTCAATGGTGGCAGAGCGCTGTCGCTTCTCGTTCAACTTCAACAGCGCATAATTTTTCGGAAAGAGGCTGATATCACGGTTTACAACGGGAAATTCTGCCCTGCAGAGTTCAGATTGATTAGACTGTTATTCATTATATTATGCTCTTACCTATCTTCCGGGCAGATAAAGGTGTCTGAATCTTCTTTAATTTTGCTCAGAAGTTGACTAATGCACTTTGTGCAGATGGTGTGACCGCAGACAGGTACCATTCGTGGCGCTCGATCTGTGTCGTCGTAGCAGTGATAGCAGACTGGACAGATAAAATCGTCGTGTTCCATGGGTGGGATTGAATGAAATTCGAATTGCTAAGTTGTTAATTGATAATAAACTTTAAATTTGAAATTTCTTATTCTCATTCAAATACGCTAACGAATTGATGAATTAAAATACGCACTGCTCTCAGACCTTAAAATATTTTTCTCAATGCGGGAACTAATTCGTGAGTTAGGCTGGATTTCAAATAGATTTTCGATATATAGACAACAAAGGGCTCTTGTCCTTGGAAAGTTAACTCAGTAAATTCAGGCTATCCTCTATGATTTTGTATTGAAAAAATGCATACAGTAGAGAACACGCTTTCAATATTCAATGCCCTGGACAAATTAAAAAGAAGAAATACTCGTTTTTGCCAGCTAAGAATAACAATTAAGAACTCTCGCTCCAGCCGAGAGGGCTTCTTTTCGCGGCTCGGTTATGCGTGCTGTATCCAGGCACTTCGTTTTGTGGTCCCCATAGCACAGCGGCCATATCCTTTGAGAAAAATTTGGTGTTAGATATTCAGATAGAAATTCAAGGATATACCTGATCGTAGAACCAGTTAAAAACAACCTTCTGCAATACCTTTGAATCGATATTGGAGACTCTTCGGGCGATTTCAGACCTTGGGACTCTTCGGTTCAAATACCTACACATCGTGGATTCACTATACAACATGACTCAAAGGATCTGCTTACACTACTTGATTGCCGATAGACTGAGCAATGTCCGTTCCTGTTTCATGCTGCAACAGCTCGTTGTAGAGTCTGTTCTTTGCTCTGAAGACCTCAACTTCATTTATCTATTGCGATGAAATATATGAGAATTTATAATGATATGAGGTATGTACATATTGAGAGTATTCGCTAAAAACGATTGGAATGATGCTCATCATTTGAGAGAGTTGTCCTGGATTTCCGTGGAAATAGCTGCCGAACAGGCCAGTATCGGAGTAAGGAGTATATATTGTCTTCTGGATCACTAATTCTGAGATTTGTCGGAGATGCTGCTGCAGGAGATTGTATTGTCTGTCAGCTAATTACAATCGAGTTAACTCGACGAAAGGAAGAAAATCCCTTACGAGAATTCAGATTTACAAGGGTAGGTTTGTCTTGTGTGTATTCTCCCAGCACTCTTTGCAGCACTAAAAACGGATAGTAGTCAGGGTTGAACCACCCAGGAGCCTCGAAAAAGACTCCGACGTTGAGATTTGGTAGCTCTTCGTCTTTCATACTCAGGATCGAGGGAGTAAAGTTCGGTTTTTCGGTATTTCTCGGTTCGATGCCGGTTGGCGATTTGTTTGGGAGTCCGCCGAAATATTTCTCAGCCAGTTCAGTGAGATGCTCGTGATTCACGTTTCCAGCGCCGACAACCACGATATTAGGTCCGATATAGTTTGTCGCATGGTATTCTTTAACCATGTGTTGAGTGATACGTCTAATATTCTCTCTGACGCCCAGAATTGGCAATGCCATCATATGACCTCTAAAACTCTTATAATGATAGGCAATTAGCAATGTACTCAAATTTCAGCAAGAGTTACAGTGAAATGAGAAGCTTCGACGGTAGTTTCCATTTGGTCTTTCATCGTCTCGAGCAACTCGCGGTAAATCGTACCTTTTTCGCTCTCGAGATGGTTCACGCTGTAGACTGAGTTCACAAGCATGTCTCCAAGGATCTCAACCGCTTGAGGGACGTTCTCTTTGAATACTGTCATTGTGTATGAGGTGTTTTCTCGAGAAGTGTAAGCGTTGAGCTGGCCTCCGATGTTCTCAACGGAAAGCTCGAATTGATGCTTTGTTCTATTCTTAGTACCCTATTTACCAGGATTAGTTTGATTGAGCGCTAAAAAGTTACTTTAAAGTTGAGATGCTCTAAGAAATGAGCGGCTCCGCTTGTTTCAGTGGTCTCCTGTCGACTTCCGCACTTGATGAAGACAGAAATACTGCATTTGAAGGAAATAGTCAACTTTCAATTGTCTTTAAAGTGAGATTTACGTTGCGAGTTTCGATGGCCATTTTTCACTGGTGACTCTGACTCCGTTGGGAAGTTGCGAGAAATCTAAGCATCAATAATCGTATTTAGTTTGCAGTTCTGGAGTAGAGTTGTGTTACGGAACTCTCTGTCATATTTAAGCGCGTCTGGGATTTCGCCGAGGGGAAGTTCGCCAAAATCGGTTAATTTTTCCTTGGAGAATTGATGAGCTTGAGGATCAACGTTAAATGCAGAGAGGTTGGTGCTTCCCATTGAGGTTGAGAAGTTCCTCACGTATTTCCCGAGTTTTGGAGCGATGTTTTTGAATCGGCTTATCATTTGTGTTTTTGAAAGGTGTCCACTTAACAAAATTAAAATAAAATTCCTCTTAGGCAGTCTTATAGAAGGATTTCCCTTATATATCAGAAATCGAAATTTTTTGAATCACAGAAAGGAATCACAACCTCATAATTCAATGAGAAATATCCCAAAACCAAAAACCCATCCTTCAAGCTTAGTTAATTTCTGATCGGATGAGCTATATCAATGCTTCTCGAACTGAAGCAGGGGTCTCTTATCGTTTAATGTTCTTAATCAATCATAATTTGTTAATAAAATGATGTTTTTCTACAGTGATAATGTCTCAAGAGAGAGACGAGTGTGAGCCGATATTTTTAAAAGGTAAATAAATAATAATTGAAGTTGATATTGCTTTTTGCAAGGAAAAACAAAAAATATATATATATCAATTTTACTATATTATTGGCTACACTTCATTTTCATTCAAATAAAGGATACTTAGTAGCTGTGGGCCTTTATGTCTATTCTTCTTTTTATTCCAGTTTGCAATTGAAATTATTGAAATCAAATTGACTCATCTGAATTGTGTTCCTCCATATATGAATTATTTCATATGTTATCAAGTCAACCATACCCTCAATTATTTGCTTTTTTGTCTAGGTAAGGCTTCTTCCGTAAGAAAATAATGAAATCAGGTTCAAGTATACAGACATTATCTATCATATGAAAATTTACGAATTGCGAATTCGCGCAAAGTCTATCAATTTTTATTTAACTATTGCTAAAATATAATCCCACAAACTACTAACAAGAATGTCTCTTAAGTGTTACTCCGATACTATAGAAGAAAGACAGCGATTCATCCACATCTCTGTCAAAATTCCTGAGACCGTGAGGGTGTACCACCTTCACGTTCCCAAAGGAACCATCCTCAAGGAAATCTCAAACACCATGTCTCGACTTCTGAACTTGGATCCATTACGAACTACCTTCGTTTTCTACCTCGGAAGAGAAGTCCTTAGCCCCTCATCCACTCTCCTCCAGAACAAAATACGCGATGGCACCACCTTAGTCGCTAGTATGCTGACAACCGGCTACAGTAAGCCGAAGATGACCACGTTTTACAAATCTATTACCAAATCGAAATCATTTGATAAGAGCGCCTCCTTGAAAGGTTTCGACAATACTAGCAAGCCAGACTATCGCCTGACAACAGGAACAGATATGCTCGGTCTCAACCTTTTTGGTACATGTCAGAATGAGAGATGCATCGCGTACGATAAACCAGTAACTTTTCATATTGGAATGGGAGTGTTTTCTCTGATGGATCTACTGAACAATACGAAATGTATTCCATGCAGACGCTCAGTGAAAATTAGTAAGGTAAGTTTGACGAATTGCTTCTGGAAGGTCGAAGGAAACTACTATGATTCGAATGGATTCTTTAATACGAAGTATATGAAGGAGTATTGCAAGGCGGAAGGAACTGAGAGTGAGTTGTTTTATCAAAAGTTAAGAGAGACTAAATTTATAAATCCGAAAGTGACAGTAAAAGCTCTTTAATAGTACTACTCTATCAAGACTTTATCCAAAACCGTTAACAAATTTGCATGATTTTGATGATTTAACTGCGAACTTGTTTAGTGTCTGGTGTGATATTGAGAGGGTTCTGAAAATAAAGTGATTTCATATGGCAATAGAAAGAAGAATAAAAGGTTCATATTTTTACGAAGTTCGCAATACTTTCGTTCGTTCTTTGTAATGTAAAATAGCAAGTTGACTGAGAAAATAAAAATAACGAAAATAGTGCTACTTTACTAGCACCTAGAAAATTGAATGCCTCTCCATCTCTCTTTTATGCAGGATAATACTTCCTCTTGGTGAAGATTATTCCAAAGTAACGAGAGTTCTTCAAGATTTTTCCACGAAGTGTTCTTGCTTAACAATATTATTCCTTCACTAGTAATATTACTAGATTGTAGTTTTAGAATAGTGAGGTCTGTCCATGAACTGTTCCTGCATAATCCTTCTACCCCTTTGTTTCCAAATCTATTATAGCGTAAATTAGGCTCCTTCAGCCTTTTCCAAGAAGTATTTTTGCCCAGTGCGATTATTCCATTGTCGTCTATCTCGTTCTTTTCCAAATTTAGTTTCCTGAGATTAATCCAAGAAGAGTTATCGCTTAGCGCTACGACTCCCCGGTCACCAACCATATTAAGGCCTAAACTCAGTGTCTCTAGCCTAATCCATGATGTATTAGTATCTAATGCGGCTGCTCCCTCGTCACTAATTTCACTAATTTCGTTGGATTCTAAAAATAATTCCCTTAGATTCGTCCATAAAAAGTCGCCGCTTAACGCTATCACTCCTTGATCACCGATCTTGTTATTTCCTAATTTTAGAATCATTAGGTTGGGCCAAGACTTACAGGCGACTAATGTAGCCGCACCCAATTTAGTAATACTATTGGACTCCAAATCTATCTCTCTGAGGCAAGTCCAACTTTTATTTTTGCTGAGAGCTTCCACTCCTTTGCCCTCTAAGCCAGTATTCCTTAATTTGAGCGTTGTCAAATTTGTCCATGAGGTATTCTCGCTTAATTCCCCTACAGTTTGTTCAGTCAGGGGCCAGAGCGATAAGTCAATTATCGTAATATTTCGAGGGTTAGAGCACTTCAAACATGTTTGGAGATGTTGGAGATGCTGAGAAATTATTTTTTTTGTTTGGGTTTTGAGAATTAGATCCTGTCTTAGTGATTCAGGAAGATTATTTTCATGCTTCATGAGTTGATAGTCTGCAAATCTCAACTCTTCTAGAAATTTTTCTTGTAACTCCCTCTTCGCATTGATTGCAACAATCAAATGTCCATCTTTGTTCTTTAAATTTCGGTATTGACATCCCACTGTTCCAGAGAAAGGCCGCCCCCACCAAGACCACCAAGACCACCAATGCGTATCATTTTTTGCGATGAAATTCAAACTGAATAGAGGACACCCTGATGGCTCCAAAAGCACTTCTATTTTGGGAACATATTATCATTAGCAGCTTTTTGGTCCACTTCTCCAAACATCGATGTGCTTTTTTCTTTGTTCTCTAAATTGGTAGCATTGTTACTAGCGTCGCCTGAGATTGTGATATGAGAAGGCTGTGTACGCACAAATCCATCAACCTCTGGTATTTTGGAGATGGGTTTATTTCTTTCCAGATCGTTGGGCACTCCAAAAATATCTTGGTTGATTGCAAACTTTTGCTCTTCGTCATCCAGGTTTTGTGGCTTATTCACAGGCAAATTGTGGTTGAGTTTGGCCGTGGACTCGCCTTGTGAATTAGCTTTTGCCTCTTCAGATATTCTGAGTTGGCCACTGGTGTTCGGTGAACCCTTTTCTTTATCTTCCTCCAATTGTGGCGTTGAATCAGAAACTCCAGGGTCGCCTGAAGGTTGTTGTTTGGTGTCCTTCACATCATCCTCCTTTTTTTCTTCTGTTTTCTCCTCTTTTGTGGGACATATTTGCCCTTTGCTAAACAACGAAATTTGTGTGCCTGTCTTTTCGCTTTCGTTCTTAAACGGCCCACCTGTCATCTCTGAAAGCAAAGAATTTCCCTGGATTATACTCGTGGACGTTTGATTATTTAACAAACGCAGCAAATTTGACTGCTCTTGGACGTCTCCCGATTTAAGATTTGAGAAAATGCTGCTTTCTTCACTTCCGCTGCCACTGAAAAGCGATCTTTTACTCTCAGCACCAGCTGAAAAGAAGCTGAGATCCTTCTGCTGTTGATCTCCCTTCACGTCTTGATCAACGTTATCCGGAGCTTTCGTTTTATTTGATTCACCAACCTTCAACCCTGTAATTACTTCTGCAGAACTCCCAATAACTAGAGGCTTATCTTTAGATATTTCTCTGTCTGGAGAGATTCTTTCCTGTTCTGCTTTTAAAAGTTGCTCTTGGCTGCTCTGTGATTTTGGTCCAGTCTTCTCTACATTATTCTCTCCCACCTGAAGCTCGTTATTGCCGATAGATACTGAATCAGGAGCTCGATTTTTGTTTTCTTGAAGGTTTAGTTGAGGGTTTTCCTGAGCGTCGATTGGTAAGCTGAGGTTAAGATTTCCAGCTTCTCTGCTCTTTGCTTGAGTTTGGTCCAGTTCTTCATGCGTTATTTTCATATTGGGATCTCTTGTCAGCATTCTCTGAATTTTAACTTCTAAATCTTTGGGAAGCTTCATCATTGAGAGTAGTTTCTCCAAAACTCCATTGTACATATGAACGTTACTCAATGATGCAAGTTCTCGCAATTCTTTTTTTGAAAAGCCTTGCAATTCTAATATCGTCATTCCCAACGAAAGATTTCCTGACAATCACCCGAAATTGACTGTTCGGAATCAAGAGTCTTATCAGATTCATTTCCACAGCTGAGAGCATTTCTCTGCCAATCATTGAAGAATCAATAGGATCGATATGACTAATTGAATTCAATTCAATATTTATTTTATTGCTTAACTTGAGTGTTGATCGCAAGAATGAAACGTCAGAGAAAACATCAGTAATCAATTTATCGAGATTTATGTTGTTTGGAGTTCGTTTGTTATCAACCAGCTGCTGAAGAGTCTGAGAGTGCTTGATGGCATAGGAAATTTGGTTGCCATGAATTTCGAAACTTTCTACGAAGACTGATTTTGGAGAAGTTGTGTAGAGAGGGAGGAGTTCTTGGACAAAGAGAGTGGATGCTCGGTTCGGGTCACTTTTGTAAAAGGCAGATTCAACATTCAGCACTCAAATTGGGTGAAGCTCATTATGAGTCTTTGAAATTGCTTCATATGTCTTATAGTAGGCTGCTTCATCAACGTGGTAAATCTGAGAGTACATGAGGGAAGTTTTAGGTGTGAGGGAGTTTGGAGAGGTTGGGTCTTTAATCTCTTCATGTTCTGCTTTCAGATCGCTAACTGAGGTGGATTCAGCAGGATTAATATAATCTTGTAAGGTATTTGGTTTGACTGCTTGTTTGCGTTCTTCTTGATTGTATTTCTGGGGAGTTTGATTTTGATTGGATAGATCCTTGTTGGTTGGATTAGGATGCTTATAAGAGGATGGAATTTACCATATTTTCGTTCATAAATTTCAAAGGTCTCTAAAGGGAATAAATTTATTAATTCTCTAGTGGCTAATGAATTGAGCTCAAAAAATCAGTCTGATATCAATCTTGATCCCCAGCTCAGAGCTCTGATAGCGACTCATCAATAAAACTTCAAAGAAATTTTCTGGAAAAAGAGACCGAGAGGTTTTGAGCTTGGAGTCTCGTTAATCTCAGAGAAGTCTCTTAAAGGTGAAAAAAGACTAAGAATTTTCTTCGATCTGGGTTCCTTGTGAGTCAATACTTTGGAAAATTAGCTTTCATCGATTGGATGCAATATAAACATCAGTATTTGAACTGGATGTCGAAGAGAACATCGGTGAAACCGATCATGGAAAACAGGCCATTTGAAAATAGTTTGTTACACCAAAAATTATTTGAAAGCTACGATAGGTAATTAACTCTGGGAAAAGATGGTACAAAGACTTAGAAGTTCTTGAGTTCTTGGACTAAGAGAGCTAATATAGGGTTGCAATCAATTTAATCGAGTGCTGATTCAAGATTAAGAACTATGCGTAATTCATTATGATTCTTGAAAATAGAGTCAAGATTCCAACCCTATCATGTGCCGAGCATATTTCTTTCTTCTGTGGCAAAGATAATGTAAATGTTTGCATTTGAAATGCAAATCATTTGTTTACGATTTAAATACAGCATGTAATCTTTAAATTTTAGATGCTTGAACTAAATATCATCAGATTTTTCCTCTGAGGAAGTGTTTGTTGCATATAGGATGATCCTCAGTGCTTTTTGGAAAATATGATGAGTAACAATCGTGTTCAAAAAGATATTAAAATAATATTAGTACGAAAGAACAGTGGAATGTATGAAGTCATGTTAATAACGATCTAATATTTTCTCCTTTTTAGTAACTGGCGTTGGAGATGTGGCATATAACCCAAGAAGGAACTTTCTTGGAGCAATGTGTGCTAGAGGGAAGATAGCTTAACATTTGTATAATTTTGCCACATCGAAGTC